>Ga0213932_1000063_pt1 | contig 9629 bp, 1 predicted proteins | sample McNCre1117MT_FD_169128 | JGI IMG/M metagenome (GOLD analysis project Ga0213932, IMG submission 169128) | Metatranscriptome of freshwater microbial communities from McNutts Creek, Athens, Georgia, United States - 11-17 MT (Metagenome... | ecosystem: Environmental > Aquatic > Freshwater > Creek... | reverse complement strand
TTTCGCCGCGTTTTAGCGGGCTTGCTCCTTCGGGAGTAAGTTTTCTTTTCTTTCTCTCTCTCTTATTATTTTATTTATATTTCCTTTCGCGGCTTTATCTTGCTATAATTATTAGAGTTACTCAGTCTTTTAGGGTCTCGGTATACAACCATTTTTGATTTTCTTGGTGGATCTTTATACAATCCACGGAGTGTTAGAGACCAAACACTCAACTGAGTTTTCTCTTTTATATTTTAGCTCTTTCGTAAGCCTACGAAGTTTTAGAGAATTAGCACATTTGCCCCATAGGCTTGTATTCATTATTTGCGCAATGAGAGTATAACCTCTACGGTCTTGCGACTATTGATAAGTGGTTTGGGTTAAGGCTAGTAACCTTCCGAACTGCGAGGGCCGAAATCCCGTTATTTCAATATTTGCTTGATAGAATGTTATATTTTTGTTTTCCGACTAATGGTTCTAATACAAGTTTACGGTAGACTTCGCCGTTAGTAAGAAACGGTTGAGGCGGTATGACTTTATAGCCTCAGTAGCCATGAGCTGGTGAGTGAGATCTCCGAAGATCATGGAGTTGTCTACGCAACTATAGTGTGGGCCCTAGCTAGGGTGAAGAGCGTCGATTTTTCTTATTACAACGCAGACATCATATATTTATTAACGTTTGTTCCTATTGCTTCTTAGTTTATTATTTAACAATTTAATAATGGCATTCAAGACTTTTTCGTGTGATATTTGCAATTTCTCTTCGACTAATCTTCAACTTACCGTTTCACATGCTAAATCTCCAACGCATGCTGAACGTTACATTCAACTTGTTCGCTTTCCTTTGGTTTATGGCGATGCTTTTAAGTGTCCTTGTTGTTCGACAGTTATGAATTCATTTCGTCAAGCTGCTGAACATTGTGTTTCTGCTTCTCATATGAAGAAAGCCGCTATTTCTGGTGTTCCAACTTCCAGGATGATCACTTGTGACGTCTGTGGGGAGAATTTTAATGATTATCTGCGTTTTGTTTCACATCGTTCATCCGATCATGTTTCTGTTTATTTACAAGGTCGTTCATCTTGTCGTGTTTGTCAAGTTACCGTTCCTGATGTCGCTGCCTTGCGTGCTCACATGAAAACTCGTGAACACAAAGATGCCTATCATTCTATTGACAGGCAGATGCGTGGAGTTCGGCGTGATTGTAATTGTGCTTTGTGTGATGTTCAATGCAACTCATATGAACAGTACCTTGTTCATACCCTTTCTGACCGCCATGTGCGGAATTCACTCCGCATTGGTACTTCTTATTGTTTTCAGTGCAAGCTTTTTTGCACTACATTGCGTGATTTTCGTGCTCATTTGGCGTCTCGAAGACACTTCCGTGATGGTCGTTATTGTTGTAGTGTTTGTAATGTTTCCTACCTTAAAAGTGTTGATCTTTGTTCGCATGTTGCTTCTGACGATCATTTTAAACAATGTCGTCGTACGCCATTTCGTGTTGGTGATTCGTTGGCTGATAATCTTGATCGTCTTGAGATTGTTTCTCGAGATGTTCGTCCTGATAGTGTTGATGTTTGTTTACAAGGAAGTGATGGGATGCCTTTGCTTACACATTTTTTTAATGTTGTTAAAGGTTTTTGTGGGTCGCGTGCCTATTCTGTCCAAATACTTGGTCCACGCATTGTTGTTGTTCTTAAGAAAGAGTACGACTTGCAACGTGTTGCTATTGCTACTGGCATTCATGTTTCTGGTCATGATCATCTTAGTACTTGTCCTATTTGTCTTGTTAATAGTTGGTCTGAAGTTCCTTCTGTTTCTGTTTGGGTTTGGAACCCTCTTAGTAATGTTCCGAACCTTTGGAGTGATTTGCTTACTCTCTTTGATTACGATACTCGGATCCATGATTACATCGATGAACATGGTAGTTCTGTTGATGGTGATGATGTTGTACTTGAGGATTTGGCTGTTGCAATTAATGGGATGCGAGACTTTTTCTCACAATCCGTTGATATTACAGATGTTGTGATTGTTGAGGAACATGCTGAGACTAATCTTTTTCACATTGATCATGTTATTGAGGTACATAGTCGTCTTTCAGACGATTGTTTTAACGCCTTGCTTAGCGCTTACCTCTCTGATGATGGTTTTGCCGGTGACGGTAAGAAAAGATTGTTGAAGTATGTTCGTCCTCTTTACCGTCACTTTGGTGGTGTTACCGATGTAGTTGATATTCCTTTGCAAGCTGATCGTGGTGCTGCTGAAGAACGTTTTGTTGCTAAAGATGATGTTGCTGTTGCTGAGAATAGTGCTGGTATAGTTTCTGAAGTTAAACCTCTTGGGAAAATGTCAAGTCTTCCTACTGCTACTACTTCTACTGTTTTTGATCGTTGGTATATGCTGAAGAATAATGTTTCTTTCTCTGCGTCTGCTTTGACTGGTGATATTGTTTTGCAGATGAATTTTCCTGGTGACTTTGTAAATGCTACTGCTAATGCTCCTTCGGGCTTTGCTACTTTCCATCAATATTTTCGTGGTGACATTGAAGTTGAGGTTCGTGCCAATACTATTGGCTTTCAAAGTGGACAACTTATCCTTATTGCTGTCCCAAATGCTTTTGGGCAGATTGTTACTCCTGTTACGACTTCGTCTATTTCCTCGCTCACTCAATATGAGCATGCTTTTCTTCTCCTTGGTAATCTTACTGGTGAGCGTTCTATCAATGCGAGCATCATCGTGCCTTATGCTTCTCCTTGGCATGCTGCTGCTATTGGTGACGCCAATTCTATGGCGTGTATGCGTTTTTATGTAATTGTTCTCAACACATTGCGCACCGGTACTGGTCAACCTAATACAGTTCGTTTGTCAGTCTTTGCTCGTTGTCGTAATCCAAATCTCATGTTGAAGCGTCCTGGACCTGCTGCTGTTGCGCGTCGTTACCGTGATTTTGATTGTGTTGATGTTGCAATGCAATCTGATTCGAAACATGCTTCACTTCTTGATACTGTTGTTTCTGGAGTTGGTAGTGTCGTTAAAGGCGCTGTTAACTATGTTGTTCCTGGTGGAGGTGATGCTCTTGCTTCTGTTGCTGGATATGCTGCACGCGCTTTAGGCGCTCAGGATGCGCCTGGTGTTCCTGTTCATGATTCTGGTAGTATTTCTTGTGTTGAGCAACCCACTGGTGTTCTTTCACTTGGTTTTCATCATGATGAGTTTGTTAATTCTGCAAACTCATGTTTTGCTGAGATGACGCAAAAACATTCAATTGTTGAGCGTTGTAAAGTCTGGTCACTTGCTCGTATTGTTAAGTGGAATACTACAACTGTTGCTGGCAATCTTCTTTTTGACATTCCTGTTTCGCCTTACATTTGTACATCGACTCTTACTGCACAGAATCGTACTATTCTGTGGTCTACTCCTCTCACTTATTTTGGACAATGGTTCAGATATTGGCGCGGATCTATTCGCGTCAAGATTCAGATCGTTGCAACTACTCTTCATCAAGGACAACTTTTCTTTGCTTATAACCCTCGTGTTTTTGATGATCTTCCTATGGAACAAGCCACAAACTTGGTTTGTGGTACAATTGCTATTGGGAGTTCGGACTCTATTGAGTTTGAAATTCCTTATGTTCAACCTACTGACTTTCTCTATGTTGCTACTGTTGATCAATGGATTGAGGCTGAACATGTTTTGACGAAGGATTTCGTTAATGGAACCGTTTATGTTTATGTGCAGAATCAACTTGATGCTGCCACGAACGTGTCTAATGAAATTGATGTTAACATCTGGGTTGCTGCTGGTGATGATTTTGAATTCCATCTTGTTCGTGATCCATTGACTGGTGCTGCTTTCAATATTGATGGAAATTGGGAATGTGATCGTGTTAATGTTCGTCCTCAATCATCGACTGAGTCTGTTATGCTTTTTGATGTTTCTTCACTTGGTGCTGCGTACAATGTTTCGAAGTATGATGATGTTCGTGATTTACTTAAGCGTCCTGCTTTTGTTGCTCAATACGGTGGAACTCCTGGTGCTATTTCTGCTTTCAAGTCTATTGTTCGTGTTTGTGCTAGTTCTTCCCGCATTCATCGTTTTCTCACTCGTACTTGGTGTTATGTTTCTGGAGCCATGCGTTTTACCTTGGCATCAAACATGACGAAAACTGATCCAATTCTCTTTTATGCTCGTGCTCGTTATGAAAGTGACACAATGTGGACTGCTGTTCCTGATACTGCTCCTCATGATGGTGATTTTTTATACAACAATGCTGTTCTTTGGCAACCCAACAATGATGCTCACGTTTCTTTCAGTTTGCCTTATAAGAGTCGTGTTGCTGCTGTTCCTACCATGGATTCTTCTTACAATCATCCCATGATTGAGATTGGACTTGGTCTTACTACTGATACTGTTAAGTATCAATTTGCTCTTTTTGAGTCGTGGGGTGATGATGTACAACTTTACATGCCTATGGCTCTTCCTTTACTTGGTGGTTCTGTCAATCGAACTCCTCCTCGTGGACAGTTGCAGAAAGAATGGATTCGTGATTTAACTCGTGAAAACATTGAATCTAATCCTGGTCCTCCTGTTGATCCTACTTTCCTTCCTTTTCCTGGTTGTCAAGACGGTTATTATATTGCTCTTGGTGCTACGAGTTTCTTTTTAATTGAAGTTGGTGTTGTTACTCTTGGTCTTGGTTTCTATTGTGTTACTCGTTGGATTCGTCGGCGTGGTTACAATTATGTTGGTATTGAGGCTGTGGATGTTATTCCACAGCGTCGTTGGATTCGTAACCTTCTTGCTGAAGGTATCGAACCAAATCCTGGTCCTCCTACCTTTTCTCGTCTTGCTGATGGTGTTCGTGCTACAGGCAATGTTTTTGAGAGTTTCTTTACGACGGTTTTTAGTAGTTTGACGACTATTTTTCAGTCGGTTCTTGACTTTGTTAAGTCTTTTAAGCGTGGTGTTGATGTTGTTGACAATGTTGCTCATTTTCTTGATGCTTGTTTCATTCTTGCTACTGAAGTTTGTCCTTTGATTACTGGAATTTATTGTTTGACTTGCGGTGGTGCTATTGCTACTATTGGACTTATTCAACTTACTACTATTCTTGCTCGTTATGTCAAGAGCAATTGCGTGAACAGCGCTCCGATAAAACCCTTACAGGAGCGTTATGTTGATGCTTTTGATGTTGTTGATACTGGACCTCAAGTTGATGTTAACTTGCTTACTCGTGCTTATCAAGTTTTTTCTACAGGAAATGTTCTTAAGGCACTTATTCTTGTGCCAACAATGATTACAGGTTTCTTTTCTACTATCATTCTTGGGACTCGTTGGACTGGCCTTGACCAGTATCATCTTTATCTTTCGCGTGCTTGTCCTGATGGACATTGGTTTCAAACTTTGCTTGCTTCTATTTATTTTCTCGCGCATGGTCCTGCTGCTAATCAAGCGTGGGAACGTGAGAAGAAGACTGAAATGCTTGATCTCATTAACTCGTACGAGCGTGATGAAGCTCGTGGTTTCTTTTCGAACGAGAAGCTTATGGTTTTTGTTGGAAAGAAAACTGGATATGATCTTCTTTGTGAATATAAGGACAAGGTTTGTTCCTTACGTTCTCACTTTGCTGATATGGTTATTCCTGGAACCATTCATACTGCTTTTGCTACTATTATGAAGCGTTTCTCTAAAGCTTCACGTTTTCTTCGTTCTCCTACTACACAACCTCCGTCTGTTGGAGTCTGGTTTTACAGCACTCCTGGTGCTGGTAAAAGTTACCTTATGTCTGATCTGTTTCCGAAGATTTTGGCTGGAATTCTTGATGAAGATGCTTCTTCCGTTTATGCTATTCCCAATGATGAACAAAAACATTGGGATCATTATGCACAACAGTGGTATGTTTACTTTGATGAGGCGTTGCAAAAGGTTGATTCAGAGGATCCTTTTACCATTATTCGTGCAATTTCTACTGCTTGCATGCCTGTTTCTATGGCTGACCTTGATGAGAAGGGTCTTGTTTATTGTAGCAAAGTTTTCGCTGTTGCTTCCAATTTGCAGAACCTTGCTCCCGTCAAGGGTGTACACTCTACTGAAGCTATTGCGCGTCGTTTTGAACGTTTTTCTTTCTCTATGTCTGTAAATACTGCTTATGCTGATGATCGTGGTCGGTGTGATGTTGGACGAGTTACTGATGCTCTTTATGCTGCGAAACGTGACACTTTTGCTGATTCTTGGACTGCTTGGCGTCGTATTCTTGATGCTGTTTGGACTTTTAAGGCTATTGATTTGAATGCTTCTACTATAAATCATCATGCTACTCAGTATTGTTTTTCTCAGATTGTTGATAATGTTGCTGTTGAAGTTGCTCGTCGTCGGGAGATTTTTTTGCGTGGACAAACGTTGATGGATTTTAATCCCACTAAGATTGAGTGGGAAACTGATGTTACTGTTCCTATTGATACTGTTCGTATTCTTCCTCAGATGTTTCGATCATCTAGTGGTGCTACTTTATTTCCTTCTCCTGCTGTTGTTGATGGTTTCTTTCGAGAGGAGAGTCTCGAAATGTCGATGATTCGTCATGATGGGGCTCAATTTGGTGAAATAATTGAGCGTTACGATTTGCCTGATCCTACTACTGCTATTGAAGATTGTGATTATATTATTCGTGTACTTCGCACTTTACATCCACAGGCACTCGGTTTTGACTTTGCTGATGCTGAAAAGAATTTTGGAAAGACTTTCACTCCTTTTGATGATGTCAAAACTACTCACAATGACTTTCTTAACCACATTTACCAACACAGTAAATACAATGTTGTCCATCGAACTCGTTTCCTTGGTTTCTTGCGTTACGCTGCAATGATAACTGTGGGTGGTGCTGCTCTTGTTTATTTGATTCGAACTATTGCTTCTGTTTGTAATGATGCCATTAAATACGACTTTCAAAGTTACTCGGGGAATACTATCCTCAAGGCTCCTAAGAAAGTTGTTTCGAAGATTGATCATGCTAACGTTCCTTTGCAAAGTGATGATCGTCATGCCAAGTTGAAGAGAGCTACTCGTTTGATTCGTTATATTGAAGGTGATAACGTTGCTTATTTACATTGTGTTGTTCTTGATGCTCATACCTTTATTGTTCCTTTTCATTTCATTGTTGATGATCTTGGTACTCATTACAGTGCCAAATTTCAAATTTCTGTCCCAGACAGTGATGACAATATCATTGACTGGGTTCCTGTTTCCATAACTCGTGGGAATTCACGTCGCCTTACTTATTTTCAAGAGTCTGTTGATGCTTTGCTTGTTAAAGTTCCTCTTACGTACATTCCTTATGCACGTAAGATTGAACATTTTTTCTTTTCTGAGTGTGATGGTGTATTGAGTGGGAAGAATTTTGAATGTACTCTTCTCACAGCTGGTGTTACTGATCGTGAGCAAGTTGATATCGAGTGTCGAGTTTCGGGGCGTACCGTTAACGCCCAATTGCCTGGATCTACCTTTGTTCGAGTTGATGCACCTAAGGTTACTGTTGCTGGTGATTGTGGTCGTCTTTATGCTTTGCCTGTACAGTTTGCTAAACCTATTCTTGGTTTCCATGCTTATGCTTATGAGCCTTGTCATCTTGCTTTTACTCCTATTTCTTTTGAAGCTATTGTTCGTGCTCGTGCTGCTATTCCTATTGATGATTCTGTTGTTGTTGGAGTTGAGGAAGTTGATGTTCGTTTTCAGAAAGTTGTTAACCCCTATTGGAATACCGCTATCGAACTTCTTGGTACTGGCACTTTTGGTGATGTGCCTATTAAGCAGTTTGTTCCTTTTCAGACGAAATTTGTTCCTGTTCATTATCGTGGAAAGCGTGTTCTTGATGATTCTGTTGATTGCGATTACAAACCTCCTAAGTTTGTCATCACTGATGATGTTCATCCCCTTTTTACCAATGCTCAAAAATACGCTCTTACACACACTTGTGCTATTCGTCTCAATTTGCATAATTACGTTGTTGATCATATTGCTGGTCGTTTCTGTCGTGATGTTTGTGTTCGTCCTTGTGAGTTGAGCGTTGATGAAATGATTAATGGTTTTGAAGGATTGAATGGAATTGTTCAGGATACTAGTCCTGGATATTGGCTGCAGCTTGGTTTCAAAGATGGGAAACATCAATTCTTTGATCCTTTGCCGCAGAAGGTGTTGCCGAATGGTGAGCTTGAAGCTGTTCGTTATGTTTTCTCTCAAAAAGCGAAGACGTATGTTGTGCCTTGGTACAATTGTACGTTTGTTGAGAGATTTGAGAGATGCTTGAAGATGGGACATGAAGGTATCGTTCCATTTAGTCTCTGGGTATCAACGTGCAAAGATGAGTTGCGTCCAGCTGCGAAAGCTGATGCTGGCAAACTTCGTGTTTTCGAAATTCCTGGTATTGAGTTTGTTTTGCTTTTTCGTTGTGCTTTTGGAGCTTTCCTTGGTCACATTCGAACACATCCTGGATTTACACAACATCATTTGATTGGAGCTGATAAGGAGGCTGTGTGGACTTTGGTACTTGAGGGCTTGTCGGAGGTGCAAACACTTGGTTCACTCAAGTGTTGTGCTACTGACGCTAGCAAGTACGATGGTTCGCTTGGTTACTTTCTCGGAGTTTGTTTTCGTGATGTTGCAGATCGTTTTTATGATGATCGTGGCACTGATGCTCATCGTTTACGTTCAGTTCTCATTGACGCATTGATGACCTCTTACCTTCTTGCTCAAGATCAGATTTATCGCACATTGCAAGGCAATAAGTCTGGAAATCCGATGACAGACGTCTTTAATTCAATAATTAATATTTATCTGAATTATATGGCGTTTGTAGTCGGACAAATTCGTGAAAAGAAGGAGATTGATCTCTGTGTTTTTGATTCTGAGGTGAGAATGTTGACCTATGGTGATGATGTCATTCTTTCGATTGCAGATTCCGTTCTTCCTTATTTTAATGGGAAGGTTATTGTTGAGGTGCTTAAGTCTCTTGGTGTGACTGTTACGAATGCTAGTAAGGATGGTGAGATGGTTCCTTACATTTCGATCCAAGAGGCTACTTTCCTCAAAAGTAATTTTCTTCCTGTTGTTAAGGAAGGAGTTGTTCAGTGTTATCAGTGTCCCATACCAAAAAGGGACATTTATAAGGAACTGAAGTTTCGACCTAAGTCCATGAACGGAGATGATGAAGATCTCCGCTTAAGATGTTTGGTGACCCAACATCTTATGGCACATCATGGACGCGAAGATTTGTTGAGTTTTCAACACATGCTTCGTAAAACTGTGCCACCATCGTGGGTCACATTGGATTACGACACATTTCTGTATGATTTGATTGAGAAACAATCGCAGGAGTATTTGTTCTGAGGGAGAGGCGCCGATGATATATATATCGGGTATCATGCTACTCTCAGTTCGTTTGTAACTTTAATTCCTAGGGTAACACTAAGTTACCACTAGGTGCAGGGCTAACGGGTAATGCCGAGATAACTGCCGAAACTATTTTATATCACTACTTTCTACAGGTAAAACTACTTAGTCGCTGGCCGAATACGTTTTACATTGTTTGGAGGTATTTGATATTTCTTTAAATTACTATAGTCGCTTTTTAGTGCTTTTAGTATATATTTATTAGTGCGTT
>Ga0213932_1000059_pt1 | contig 9731 bp, 1 predicted proteins | sample McNCre1117MT_FD_169128 | JGI IMG/M metagenome (GOLD analysis project Ga0213932, IMG submission 169128) | Metatranscriptome of freshwater microbial communities from McNutts Creek, Athens, Georgia, United States - 11-17 MT (Metagenome... | ecosystem: Environmental > Aquatic > Freshwater > Creek... | reverse complement strand
CTGCGTATATGGTCTGAAGGACCGAGTTAGGTTCATTTACAGTAATAGCGTGGCTTATCAATCGATAAATGAAACTATACCCCTCTTATAGAGATATACACACTGTGCAGTTAAAACAGTTGATCTTTTAACTGAATTAAGATCGTATAAAACTCCCCCGGTGGAGGAGAAACTACGATCTTAACAACTTACCTAAATTTAGGTCAGTTGAGGAATCACCCCCGCCCTTACAACACGCGCCAACCTTGGAACACCATATGGTGCACAAAATTGGAAATCGTCTCCGGCCCCCCACATCACGTTGTACTGTGTGGAATCAAGAACGTCGAGTTCAAGAACCCGCGCTTCTGTTGTATTTGAAAATCCGGGTCCTAATGGAATTCTCGTGTCTACGTTCCCTGTGTATTGAACAGCTCTCATAGGTGTATGTGAGAATTGTGGTATATTAATCTCGCAGATAGGGTTAATCTGGAGAGGATGTATAGAGCTGAACCTAAGAAATCTGTAAATGTCTGCTGTGTTTGCTGAATATGATTTAAAGAAGTCTGCTACCTCTGGTTGTGTACTGCTAGGTAAAGCGTTGTTTCTAATACTGGAATATACTACCCCCTGTGTTGTGTCATGCCCAAATACCTTCACATTAATTGAACCCCTACAGTAGGCGAACAATCTGGAAAAGTATTCAAGCATTGTTGGTTTCTCAGAATTTGGTTGGTATTCATCTGTTTGATCTGATGAATCTTGAAGGTTGCCAAAAAGGTTGACATTCGTCTGAGATACGAATTTCTTCCCGGTCTTACTTTCTGTGACAAGTCCCACTCTGTTAATGAGATCTTTGACCGATTTGAATGTATCGACGTTGGCGTCGAGCACGTCATCCGTGACCTTAAATTGGTGGAATGATTTGGAGTCCTCCTCCTCCACAAAGTATTGGAATTTCCCTGAAGGGTATGAAATGAGAGCATCCTCTGCTGCTTTAAGTTTCCCTTGAAGAGTTAGAGTTTTTGGAACATAATAATCTTCAAAGCTGCTTGTTGAGTCTTCCTCACCCGAATCTATCTCCCCATCACTCCCTATAAAAATTTCCTGATTCTGTATTCCACTATTATCTGATGAATTACTTTCTACTTCCCAATTTTCTAGATCCTGATCACTCCGTGCTGGTGGTGTTACTCCATCACGCCATTGTGGAACATATGCTGATTGCATTGAAGGTGAGGTGAATTGTAGTGAGTTAGTGCCTCTCCTCCATACATTAACATATGCTGTGTCTGGCGTGCCCTCCTGACAATTGAGATCATTTAAAACTGCGATAACTATTGTACTCCCTGGTGTGCTTACGTTAGCCCATGCTGATGGCACGAGGAACGGTGCGTTAAAGGTAAAAGTTGTTTGATTTGTTTGCACATCCAAAACTTCATTAGGTACGTTATCGAAATCGTCAATGGTCAACGCTTTAGCGTCTGCGTCAGTCATTGGTGGAAATATTCCTACACGGATCCGCCCAGATTGGGCAATGGTGTTCAGTATCTCAACCTGATATTCAATTTCCCCTGTCCACAAATCAAAACAATTTGCTATAAATCCTATATAATCTATGTCTGCTGTTTCTATATCTGTTGCATCCGTTGTTATAATTGGGTCCCATGGTCTAGATTGAATGACTGTTAAAATTTCTGGAGATGAATATGACCATTCTATCACTTCGTGTAAAACCCTCTGTCTCATTAAATAAGGAAATGTCATCTCGTCCACTGGTCTGTAACAATATTTTCCATGAATGTCACTACAATTTTGGTTGTCCAATCCCAAAACGATAGAACCGTCCAAACCCCGCGCATGGTTAACCTCTTTCGAGGGCAACTGTGCGTAGTGCCGAACAACTTCCACGTTCAGGGGCTTGGCCCAACCAAAATATTTTAACATCTTGGAAATTGATCCTGCTATCGTGCCGATGAGAGGAATGCCTGAGGCAATGGCTACTGCCACTGGTCCGACAACCCCCGCAACGGCAGCAATCGATTCTAGCAATGTGCCTGGTTCTATCCCTGGAGCATAATCCCTTGGTGATACGGGAAGATGCCTTGTGGTCGCTGATTTTGGCATTGCTACTTCTACCTGAACGTCCTCACACCATTCTGCAAAGATGGTGAATGTTATTGGATTTGCTGATTTCGATACCAGTGGATTAAGAATCGCTACCTTAAAGCTGCCGAAGGAATATTGATCCGCATGAGTGTCATAACCCTTAAAAGGGATAAGACATGGTACTTTCAATTCCCCGACCGTTCCTGGTCCAATTTTAAGTGGCACCCCTACTGCTGACGTAATGGCTCTTAGACTTTTAAAATTATATTTATCAAACGTTCCTGAGATATCTAACGCGCCGTTCGGAATCCAGAGAAGATAGAGCTGTCCTATGTCAAACTTTGTCGCATTCACCATGACGGTGAATTTGATACTTCCTCTGACATATCGGTAGTATTGCAATCTATCTTGCTGGAAATCAGAAGCGGCAATCATGGCTTTCGGAAAAACGTCTGTATACATAATTTGTCCCTGTGGTAGTCCGTCATACAATTTATATCTTCCTATCAATACTCGCCGTTGAAGAGTTTTACCCAAGTCATTTTTCTCTGTCGTTATTCGCCCCGTCACTATCATCTTATCTGAAACTATTGTCTGATCTTGAATTAATTGTGTCATGTTTGAATCTCCAGATGTCCCTGAAATAGAACCTTCTTCTGTTGCCTGAATCTGTGTATTAGCTGGTGTTGCATTTTCAAGTGTTCCTACCCCGAGTGAAGCTCTTAGATCTGCCAAATTAGCCTGTTGATCCTGTGTTACTACTTGCATTGCATTCATGATAGTTTCCCGATTCTCTACTCCTTTTCTATGTTGATATACAGTAAAGATATTAAAAACTGTATGAATGAGCACCCTTAGGGGGAAACTCAATCCATATGTTACCAAATGCATTAACATAGCTGGCAAATAAATACTCCAGCTATCTGGTCTTGAAGAGACCTTAAGGAAAAATTCAAAGAATCCGAACATAGCTTTCTCATCACTTCTATATATCATTTCTTCAATAATTGCTGTTGAAATATACATAAAATAATTAACGAAGGCAACATATGGTTTCCCTGATGGAAGGTATTTGGCAAGTGAACTATCCCATGGATCCATTTGACCTGTATTTATTTCTCTAATGATCTCATCTAATGTCAGATCTTTACCATGAATGTTATACAATAGCCGACTTTCTAATTGAGGTTTAATCAAGCTTTCCCAACAGAATAATCTAACAAACCCACACCCAAATGCAGATGCTTTTGTTTTCATCAAAAACCATACCATTCTAGCTATTGGATTTACTTCTGTTTCTACTGATGTTTCAAGTGATTCTAAGGCCCTATTGACTACTTTCTTAGTTGTTGGATCCCCTGAAATAGATTCTAGTGCTCTTTGCACTACACGTTTAGTATTCGGATCTCCCGAAATTGTTCCGCACTCCCATGCAACTTTCTTATCTCTCTGATCTCTCTTTGGAGAGCGAAGTTGCTGCCGGTTTTCCGTCCATTTGAAGAACTTACTCATGAGTCGTTCTCTAGCTTGAGACTCATCTTTCTTCTCCACATGAGCTAAAGTTTTTGCCCACACGGTTTGGTTCTCGCTGTTCTTCACCACCACTGTATAACTCTTTGATACGACGTTATACGCGCCGTGTGCCTTTGTTCCTTGGGGTAAATGCACAAACTTCCCATTTTTCATTTGAATAGTCTTGTTCACTGATCTTTGCTTCCCGAAACCGAATGCAGTGACATTGGTCCCAGCTGAACAGGATGCCTTTTGAATTTGATTCGGGGCACATCGACGTAAATACATCTCCCCATCCTGGTGGATGCCATCCTGACGACTAATGGTAGTTATCTGTTCTTTTATACTACCATTTTTAGCAGTTTGGTCTGTATAATTGTGTACTTGTTTGTGTGTGTTATCCGTTTCGTTAGCCATTTGAAAGCTAGGTTCGTCAATATAAAGTTTCACCCGATCATTAAACCAATCGAGTTTGTCATAATTAGAGATGTGAATGTTATTTTCTCTTGCTGCGCTTATAATTAATTTACTATATTTTTCCCAAGTTGTATCATCATGAGCACTAAGTTCAAATAGCGCTTGCTCTACATTTTCTTTACAATCATTCCTTGGATCTGCTGAACTTCTCAACCATTGACACATTTCTGTAATGGTACTTAAAGCTAAAGGAGCTCTATAAGTACCACACGGTAATCTACGGAATCCTCTCTTCAAGAAAGACACTTCATTAAGTGATCGATATGGAACTATCTCTCCTGATTTCCCCTCATCCGTATATGTTAATCCAAATGTAGCCAATGCTTGTGTTATTGTTACTTGATTAAATTTCCCGATCCATTCTTCTGATACCGAAAACAGATTATCATCACCAAAGTTTTGCATTCTAATATTCTTATCATAGTCCATAAGGGATCCTCCAACTTCCATAAATGCAAGTCTCATAATAATTGAATTGAAAATTGAATTAATAATTACTGTCAAAGGATTTCCACTAGGTTGAGAATGGGTCCAAGAATAAACATGACCCCTACAAGAATGAATTCCATTACAAATTTCTTCAAAAAGAGTTATTCTAATTAAATCATTTCCGTCACTATACCATTTATTGATTTGAATACAAATATTTCGAAGAATATCAAGCAATAAACTACCGTCAAAATTAGAAAAATCTCCTGCAATAACTTTAGTTCCGACTTCTCGCAAACGATAAACTAAATCTGTCCATTCCGATGAATAAGCATTAATTCCTACACATATTTCGTTCTTGACTCGGTTCTTCATTATATGCCCCACAAAAGCTCCAAAATACATACGCACAGCTATAATATAATCTTGTGGTCCTACTGAAAAGACTCGGGTTTTATTGGCATCAACTTTTTCTATAGGACGCCGTTCATCTTTAAGAGTGTCTATCCAAATGGTTTCAGTTCTAATTCCAACCCTTGCATTTTGAATACGCTTTTCTACATCTTTCCTAATTTCGTCAGAATAAATATAATCAGAATCTCCAAACCATTCTCGTTTTCCAGGAAGTTTTCGCTGCTGACAAATGTAAGGATACCCTGGTGATGTTGATCTACACAAGGGCACCACTCCCAATTCACTATTTCCAGAAACTCCCTCTTCAAAGGTTAATACTGGTGCTGGTTGAGAACGCACCACATACTCACCCTCAAAGAAGTGGTCACTAGCTTTATCCAACTTTTCCTTGTCAATGGCACCTGGCAAATTTGCAACCTTCAAAAGACCCATGGTGAGAGGATCATTTCCGGGGTTGAACAAATGTGCTGGTTTGCAAGTTGGTGGGCAGTGTTCAATCTTACCATAAAGAGGTGATTGAATTAAAGAGGTTTTGCTCGGCATTGGTATATTGTCCTTTAATGTCCCTAGGTTTCGGATATTCTCAATTACAATTTCCTGATGTTTTAGTTCGTTTGTATTTGCAATTACTGATGGTAATTCTGGAATAGCTATTTGAAAGCTTGGTTCAATCTTATCTAATAGTGCTTCTATACGTTCCCATGTTATACAAATTGCTGCATTCTTTTCTGAATCTAAACGCAGGGCATGAATCCCTATAATTTTGTGAGTTATCTTTGGATTTTCAGCTATTAACAGGCTCCCGCAATCTCCTTCTTGGGTTGCCATTGCATATTCATACCTGTTCCTGATACGTTTTCCAGCTACATCACATGCGACATCACTTGCTGTTACATTACCAAATTTGACCACTTGCTTGTTCTTTTCTACATGATTTATCAATATAGCTCGTGTTTCCTTAAAATGTTGAATGTCAGATTTCCGGCAGATATGAGTAGTAATATCTTTGAAAGCGGAAATTTCCTGAGGTAATACAATCAATGCATAATCGTTAAATGTGTTATCATCACTACTCGCTAACACGAATTCACAATATTTTGTTTTGATTGTTTGTTCCTGAGAATTGAATACCTCAATCTTAAATTCATCCTGTTCTTTTAGATGTAAAGCAACATGAGCATTGAGTAAACCAACTCGACCTTTAAGCATAGTAATCCTAGCTTTAACTCTTCCCGTAGAGGATTTAATGTTAATAATATTTTTGGTAAATTTATCTAAAGATTTATATCCTGCTTCATCAAACATTCCTTCAAATGATGTCTCATCTAACCTGGCTCGATCTACTTTAAATTTCAACTGATCTAGTGGAACACTTCTATCTATCATGCTAACTTTCTTACAAGCATCACACCCTGTTGTTGCTGATGCGTGAGTATAATAATTATAGGCATCCCTTTCAACTTTGGATGAATTGTCATATAGTTTACAATTTTTACATTTCCTTGCTCCACCAAATTTAAACAATAATGCGGCAATCCCAAGAATACCCACCAAGCTTACTGTTATAGCTTTCCAGTTTTCAATAAGTTTATTTTTCAAATATTGGAAGTTAGTATTAATGTTAAACCAAGTAAAATTATTAAGCAAATATTTATATGAAGTTGCATCTGGCAAATAATTTCGAATATCTTTAAGCAATGATTGTCTGAAATTTTTAAAATGAGCTCCCGGGCTATTTTCTCCCCAGACATATTCTGAATCTTGAACTACATTCTCAATCTCTTCATTATCTGGATCTAGAAAATCTTCCTCATCACTATCTGAATCTTCACCCATCATTTGAAAGCCTGGTAACAATCGTGTATTTTGCTCATCTGGATCTACGTTAAAATTAGCTGGATCAGTCATAAATGTCTTGTATGTCTGTGTTCGTGAAAATGTGTCTTTATATTGTACATATATCATTTGGATAAATTGTTTAAATGAAACCACTCCTTTTCTTTGTACATGCACATTGGGGTTGGTAATAGCATCCCCATTCATGATTTCTACATCGTAAATATCAGTTCGCATACGACCTCCCAAAGCGGGTAAATTAAGCGAACCATTGGGGTTTGCATATTGTGGCTTCACTCTCAGACGCACGATATATTTAAATCGTCTATATAATGCTGCTGGATATGTAATTGATGTTATATTGTGTCTAAGTGTATTCGTTGTTGCTAATACAAAATTGGATCTCATATAAATTTTTCCTTTATCTGCAAGATGTGCTGAGTGAACTGGATATTGTGCCTCATTTACTATTCTAATCAATTCCAAAAATTCCACATTCGGTTTCGCTTGAGAATCTTTCATTTGACCAAAATCATCCATGACTACTGAGAATTGTTGTTTGTAGCCATCGTAAAATTCATTACTAGGATTTAATGTATATTTAAGGTCGCCTAAATCATCTAGGTCATATAATTTTCCCTCAATTGTACCCTCTTCTACTAGTCGATTATGGTACTTTGCTAGTAGTTTAATAATATAATCTGAGGTATATGACTTTCCTATGCCAGTTTGTCCCTGAATTAATACAGCTAAAGGAGCTGTTCTATCTTTGTCTTTTGCGGCACACACATCTACCAATTTAGCATGAAGTAACCTAGATTTTTCCATAACAGTCTTTAAAATATCCCAACTTCCCTGTGAAGAGGGTTTGGTTTTGAGACATTCATAATCTTTACACAAACGATATGATTCTGTTACTAATTCTTGCACTCTATCCAACACTTTATTATCTAATAGTGCTGCATGCTGATTTTCATAGTCTTGCATCTTAATTAGTTGTTCTAAGAGTTCCTTCACTCTCGTATTAAATACATTTTCTTGATCCACACTTTCTATACCAAAGATAGTATACAAAATGCTCTTCATTGAATATTCAATAAGGGAGGACATAGAGGTATAAAATGTTTGAATACCTCCTGTCGCTCTACCAATCATTCCTGCCTTTTCTATGGCAAAAGTTGTCATATTTGAAAAATATTGTGAAAAATTTACAGGTCCACTCTTAAGGAATGGTGCAATAAAAATTAAAGCAATTGTAGAAAATAGAGGAAAATATTTAGTGATTTTGGTAGCCATAACCTCAATATCTGGTATTGTGAATTGAGGATCTGGTCCAATTTGGAAAGAAGGTTTCTTAGTTGTAAGAGATTTGATTTTCTCTACAAAGAAAGAATAAGCTGGAGTTCCTATTTTCATAAGTCCGTGCGACAATAAGATAGATATAAATGTCACACGATCGTGCCTAGATCTCCATAGAGAGAAAAGTAAAGCAAAAAGACCAGCCATAGTGGCTGAAGTAAATCCCCCATTTAGTTTATTTAAGGTCTCTGTTACACTTTTGAGGAAAGGTTCAGAAGCATCTACCATTCTAGAGAATGTACTATTTGAATGTTCTATACTATTAGCTACGTTATTTACAGCATTGGAAGCTGTAGTTAAACCAAGTAAATCTGAAAAGAGACCTTGAAATCTTGGCTCTTCTTTAATTTTCAACCAAGTTTTCAAATATTTATCATACATATCCCCTTTTGATGATGTGGGGACTAAATTATATTTTGAATGAATAGCTTCTGATGCTAATTTAGTTTGAATGATAAAATCTTTGTTTGAGTACTGTGTAGAATTGAGGTTGCTCTGAAAAACGTTTGAAGGCTTGCGAGGCATATCTGAATTCTGTATAGTTGTACTGTCATTGTTTGGGGTTGTTTCCGAAATTGTTGCAAGCGTACAGGGCAGTCGAATCCCTACCTGCCGTGCACTTACACTAACACATTCTGCGAAGTTGGGTTTGTCTCACTAAAAAGTGAAAATGTCCACCAACCAGCTGCACTAGTGACTACCTACTGCAATTTGTGGGCTAGGTCGAAACCTAAAGAAAGACCCACCGGTAGCTTTCTCACCCGAAGGTGAGGTGAGTGTAAAAACGTGCAAACACGCCAAACTTACACACTGAGGCGCTAAGTCTAAGATATTATCCGACTAGTGATCCCATAAAGTGAAAATTATGCAGTTCAAATCTGACTACACAATCAACACTACTTATCAGTCCATATCAGTGTTCTAGAACACACCTGGGTCGAACCCTCATGGTGTGGCAAGGTGCCTGATACTCCACGATAAGCAAGAGTGACTAGTTGCATCTTAGTACGCAACAATGCTTGGGTATATTGTGAGAGACATTTTATACACCGAAATTAAAGAAAGAAAGTAAATGAGAATTTGAATGCTCACTTGGAGACTTGTCTGTTCTTTACAGTAAATAAGAGAAGAAATAGATTAAATCTGCTCGCTTGGAGTCTTGTCTGTATTTACAGGTGAATTTGAGTCTAATAAGTTTATCAACAAAATATTGACAAACTGATTCTACGCTAAATTATAAAATGAGACCTAAGTGATCTCAAGTGATTCTACGTTAAATTTAGAATTATAGGTGATCAAATAATCAAATTATTTTAAAATTAAATAGTTCATTAATAATACTTAACTACTACGTCAAGGATCATAATAAATACTTACTACGTCAATAAAGCACTGATTAACTTACACACTCTTTCCAATTCTTCTTCGGTCATTGGATTGAGAATGTTCATAAATCAGCATTAAATTAAAATAGCAGCCATTACATATGAGCCTATTAATTGTAATCAGCCATAAAATAATGAACTGGACATATTTACAAAACATAAAATTTGATTTGTTATTGACCGGGTTACCTATCCATCCCGGTTAAAAGTGCACATACGCAAAAAGCGTAT
>Ga0213932_1000058_pt1 | contig 9738 bp, 2 predicted proteins | sample McNCre1117MT_FD_169128 | JGI IMG/M metagenome (GOLD analysis project Ga0213932, IMG submission 169128) | Metatranscriptome of freshwater microbial communities from McNutts Creek, Athens, Georgia, United States - 11-17 MT (Metagenome... | ecosystem: Environmental > Aquatic > Freshwater > Creek... | reverse complement strand
TTTTGCAATTATGGAACTGCGCGCACTCCATTACTGGATAGCGAGTTTTGTATTAAGAAAATATGGATTGTGTCTCACAACCCAAAGCCACCCCCATACGGGTGGAAAATTAAGGGTTGTCTACAGCGGAATTACCGTAAGAGACGAGTATGTATTGTTCATCTTACCATTGACTAGCGCGTTCAAAGCTTCTGTGTTGCCATAAGTGAACGTGTTGGTCCTCCGGGCTCTGAACCACGTAGGCGCGTTACAAAAGGCGCCAAACGCCATATCGGGACCTGCTGCTGTGTAACACAGATTAGTGCCACCAGATCGTGCATCAGAGTTTGTCAAGATGTTGACGGAATCGACAGGATAAAAGAAAGAGGCCAGAGCTAACAAAAGGCCACCATTGTGCGTGGCCCCAGTACCTGCGGTGTACACCGGTTCGCCGATAAGCGAACCAGATGACGCTCCTGTAACAAGTCTGTAATAGTCGTAATACACGTTCGAAGGTTGAAACTTGACCACAGACTGATACGGAACATGAACCGAACCACCTTTAGTATCCAGTGCTGAGCTACCGTTAGTGGGCCTGACCAAAGCTGACCAATTACCAAACCAAGCAGCAGGAGAGTCCTGGCCAAGCGAAGACACACAAGATTCGGCCATACGATACTTAAGAGCTGGATAAGTTGGATCAGCGGTGAACGTGTTAATGGTTATCTTGTTGATTCCCCTATCGACAGAAATCAAATCAGTCGTACCGTTACTGTAAGGCCGATTGGATCCCACACCCCCCATAATGAAACGGTGGGATGACCTAGCACACGCAAACCCGGATGAAAACCACTGGAAATAAGAATGAGGAGCCACTGAACCCAAACCATAAGTTGAACCATTGGTCCGGAGCTGAGAGTCACCGCAATTAAGGCCAACGCCGCGCGGAACACCTGTGACAGGAATCCGAAGCATATACAATTGGGACGCTTGATTACGAAAGTAGCAACACGGTGTGGCTCTGTGACAAATATCACGAAGCGATACAACCTGCTCACCTATGTAGCTATCATCACCAGACTGCAGGAAATATTGATCCTGAAGAGAAACGCGCTCGTCGATGGCACAAGGCACAGCAAGCTTAAAATTATCGGCCGCGCGGACAGTGACTACAACAGTGGCATCCAGGTCATTCGTCAAGGTATTGAGAATCTGCAATCGTATGGCACCGTTCATTGTGCGTGGGTTGTACTTGACAACACTCTCGACAGGGTAATCGAGCGAACTAGGAGACACATGAGTCCAATTGGTTAATGCGATGCCCCTATCAGTAGGATCAGTGTGGTCAGTGAGAAGCCATGGTGTTGTGGCCATGTACGGGACGCGAAATTCAAACTTGGTTCCTTCAGATATATCGAGAACTTTGGTGTAATTGATGCCAATGGAATCTGCAACCGCACCAAAAGCTCCAGAAGGTTCAAAAGACACCTTAAGACGACCCTTCTGGAAAGGCGTTGTGATAATCTCAAAACCAAAAATGATGTCACCGGTCCAGCAACGGCAGGTCTGTGCAACCCAGTCCATGGGCAACGATACGACTTGATCATAAAAAGATGCGTAAGCACCAGTCCTAACAAAAGTGGGAGAAATGCACGGATGGACAAAGCTTGACAAAAGCACCGTGTTGGTGACGCTAGTGGCACCAGTGGCCTTCCACGTAACAGCTGTTAAATAGGATTCCTTCTGCGCCAAATTGGATAATGACATATCAGATTCGGAACCACCGAGGGATTCGTTCAAAGACGCCAATGTAGTCTCCGGGTGCAAAGCAAGCACCTCATCTCTAGCCGAAAGCTGTGAATTGGACAGATTGGGCACATTCTGCATCTTATAGCTCGGAACGTCTGTCAACAATGGCGGATTGGTAAAGCCCATGAGACGAGCGATAGTAGGACCGTAAGTCGAAACCATACCCGACCAAGAGGTTGACTTAGGGTTCTTCGGCGCCTTAGCATGAATCTTGCTACCACCATGATCTTCACCAGATTGAAGATATACTGTGGGTCCAGCAAGCTCATAATCCGGCTCGAGACTCATCAAGATCGTAATGTCGACAGCATCCGGAGCATTCGAGCCTAGAAACGTCAAGAGACCGACCGAATCGATCCTAAGCTCCCCTAAATCAGCAGTTGTGGTAGTCACAGATGTACCAGCCGACGCTGTGAAATTGGCGTCAATGGGAACATACTCATGAGGAAACACGAAGGGGAGCACCATGGTACCACCAGTGTTACTGTTGGGATACAGCTTCACGTGCTCACGTTGTGAAATAGGCACGAGCTTACGGTAACCAACAGCGTCGAGACCTAAAGCAGTCGGAGCGAAAGTATGATACGCGGCACCATTGGGCGACCCAATGCCCGTGGCTTGCACTGTTGTTATGATACCATCATTAAATTTACAAGCTGATGTTGAGCCTTCTTGAGATAGCGGCAAATAAGAGGCATAAGCCATACCACGATGGAAAGAAGATCCGTTGACGAGGAATTGAAGCTTGAGCTTGCCGCGAAAGCGCGAAAAGCCTTCGGTCTTCTTCTTAACTTCTGGATGGGTAAAATACAAGAACCACGGCTGTAGTACATATGAAAAAGGGGAACCCACAGCCCACGAGAGGGTTGAGACAACGCGTGGACGAGTGAGGAAATCGGTGAGTGAGTCGCCAGGTATATTGGCGTAAGTTAGCTTGTAAGGGCTAACAGCTGCGACCTCAACTGTAATGGCGCTATTATCCTGTTCAGTAATAGCGTCGGTCAGCTGCTCTTCTGGCGCGCTTAGATATTGTTGTGTTTGTTCTGCTGGTCTACTATGACGGCAACCCCTCGACCAAAAGGGGAAGCTCGGTTGTCGTGCTAGCCTGCCTAAAAAGGGTACGGCACAATGTGCAAGCCTAACTTCATTATCGCACCTAATGAAGTCGGTAACCAGTACACAAGGTCTCTCGTTTTCGGGAAAAAGCCTCCGAGGGTGATGAGTTACCCGAATGGTCGTGTCAAAGACACAACCGTTGCAAAATGTCATCCCAGTTCTCAATGAAATACTGGGAATCGGAAAGGAAATTCTCACTCCTAGACTCATATGTTGCTGAAATTATGTCGGGGAGATTGAGATTGTGACGATTTGCAATAGTGGTGGCCGCGGTCTGGGTGCGACGATAAACATCAGGGCCATGATAAAATGACTCGCTAACCATGCTGACGAGAGTGGAAGCGACCACATCGTGCTCGGTCTCATGAACACTCCTGCGAATGTTGCAACACATGTTGCCCAAAGTCTCGCGAGACAAAGGCGCAAGGTGGTAACCGAGTTCAGGATCAAACAACCAGGTGCGCTTTAAGAATTCGACGTCATCAAGAGAAGAAGATTCTGATGTGCACTCGGTCTTGTTTGCATTGGTGTATGTGATACCATATTCCTTGAGTTGTCTCGCTATGATGCCCTTATCAAAATCATGAACATTTGCGGAGAAGGAGCCCCAGTTATCATCACCATAGGTCAGCAAGCGCACCGCATGCCTAAAATGATGGATGCAATGACCGCTGGTGTACCACGCCAGGCGTAGCATGATTGAGCCACCAACACAATTGGTCTGAGCAGTGGCGGGCTGACCCGATGGCATGAAAGCACACAACTCTATGATGTCACCGAAAAAGTTGATCTTTGAATTCATGATGACTGAGGCCAAACCAACCATGCACCTGATGTCGCGCTCACTATAATTGCCGCTAATCTTGGCCACTACTACGGCCATCATGAAAAAACAGGCGACAAAAGCCTTCTGCAAGCTAGAATCCCAACCCTTGTAGTCGCCATCAAAATACTTCTCTCGTGTGCCTCCCTCCGAAACGTATTCCCTATGTAGGCTCCATTCGGCGCTTTGTACGACAGTACTGGGACAGGCTTCAAAAGCAAGTCTGTTTGCCGCCATGAAAGCAATGATGGGCAGAAAATACTGTCTGAAGACAACAACAAAGGCGACGGGACCAGCTATCACTATGCGTCGTTTGCACGCGTCCGCTTTGGCCTGAGAAATAGGCTCGTCCTTCATGAAGGCGGAGAAAAGTACATCTTCGGCATGAGGCTCCACGCCATTCGAGAGACACTCATTAAGTGTGTCAATTTGCTTCATAATAGGATCAATGAAGACCTTGCGATCGCTCGTTGTATGTGCGAGAAGGTCTTTTTTTGGTTTATTATACGGGAAACCAGCGCTCGTACTCATGATGAGTTTGCCCATGTATTTATTGAGCGAACCATCTTTGATTTTACCATTGATGGACTCGTCGACGGTGATGGGAGCCACCTCCTTGAGATCAGGGTGATACAGTCTAGCAAAGGCATCGCAAATGTAGCCGTACAAAATCACCCGCATCGTCTTGTAGGGGAGATTCCGGCGTATTTGACTGATACTGTCGATAAAATGCCTTTTGGCGCGATACAAACTCCCACCGGAGAGTCTCGGTGGTGGCACCTTGCTTCCGGTCGGGAAGCCCGTTTCTTCCAGCAGCTCATCACGATAGGGGTGGGGGTAAATCTTCGTGGTGAGCGGCTTGGAAGACTCGGGAATGGAACCCAACACTCGAATCGTTCCAGAGATGTCGTCATCAGGATTATCTATCTGTCTAAACACGCTCTTATAGTGCAAGGGCGGGAATGAGGTTTCAGTAGGCTCAATACGACTAGTCTCGCCCTCAAACAGGTTAAAAATGGCTCCCACATCCACTTCTTTGCCACCATTCTGCATGACGAAATCGTATTTATCATGCTGACGCAAACCCTTGACAGCAAGCTCGATGTCTTCTTGAGTGATTTGAGTACACAGGGAGAAGTCGTTGTTTTTTGCTCCCATCTGATGCAAGCCCACTATGGCGGTCTGTTTGCCGTTGGTTTGAATATAAGGAGATCCACAGTTCCCACCCACAGTTGGGACATCGAACTGACACTTGAATTTAGGAACTCCAGCGTCCATTATGATCATCGAACTATCAACCTTAACGGGACCCTTCATAACGTGGCAGAACTTGGATACGCGAACCACCATCTCATTATTAGAACTCCGGGCTGGAAGAAAAGCAGACGTGTTCGAGTTGGATACATGGCCACGCTTGCAAAAGTACTCACATATGTCCTTGTGATGGTAGCCCTGATACACAAAAAAGAACAGATCAGCCTCAGGAATACTAAGGCTGCCCTCAGTGGTGATAGTCACCACGATATCCGGAGTAATCTTTCCACCTTTAGCCCCAACGTAATCTTGTCCGTCATACACTAGAGTCGCGTCGAAACTAAAATAGGAATCGCTCACCATATGTGGTCTGACGCTGTGAAGAGTAGTAACAGCTAAGTTGTAAGCTCCTAAGGTCTTAAGAACCGTACAATTCGTCCATTTCCCTTGTGGCAAGCACATCTTAAGTACGTTGTTGCTGATTAAACGCACCACAGAGTCAGGATTAGCAACAGACTTAGATGTGTGTGACAAATTCGTGTAGTTAGACCACATGGACCATGTAGCCGCTGGACTATCATCGCTCGATCCAAAACCCTGATGGATGGCTTCATAAGCGGCCCCCGCAGTCATAGCGTACTTGAGTGCGCAAACGACAGCAGAGAGACCGATGAGGACGGCCGCAGGCTGAACCCTACCGAGAGATCTGAACTTTGCATAAAGCTTGTACGGGTGGTACCATGCATAGCCGGCCTGCTCATTCCATAAATCCATGTTCTTCTCAACATAATCAGCATCAATGATGCTGGGAAAGAAATGACCCAAAGCAGCAAGCATCGGCACGCGAATAGCGTTGAAATCAGTGTCGAGTCGCGTAAATTGAATCACGGCGCCGGCGGTCGCTGCCATGGCAATATAACTCGGAATGATATTCAACAAACTAACGATCAGCGTGATCGCGATAGGACTGAGGTGCCTGAACAAGATAATAAGGGTGGGGAAGGCGATGACGGGATTCTTAATGAGGAAACCGAGAAACCGTCCCGCATAAGAACGACAGAATTCGATTTTGTCCACAACCCCAGACCAAAGTCGCTCGAATAGTTTGGGCTCTTCTTCCAAAGGTGACATATGATGATGGATAGGTGAGCGAGCAAACTCTGTGGAGGAGTTTCGGCGGGACGAAAACCGACTCACCGGAACGCTATTGTCGCCTCCAAGAAGGGAAATATCGTCATCACTCGGAGGGTACTCACCAACCTGCGCTTGAACCGCTGGAGCATCTTCAAAGCTGAGTTTACCCAAGGCGGGATCATAAGTGGATTTAGAGATCTTACTGGAAGCGTTCATAACAATATCTTGCACACCATCCTGGGCCATAGCCATATCATACGTCAGCTTGTTGAGTTCGCAAAGGCTAATATCATTGGCCACCCGCTCAAGAGTGAAGCCGTTGTAGGCGATTGACGCAGGATTAGGATCGTTATCCACGACGAAATGATCGACACGAGCAACACCCCCATTAAGCTTGACGGTGTAGACTTTGAAGTTCCAATAGTCGAGGTCGTCGGTGCTCTTGGGGTCAGCATTGGCATTGGCAAGCATCCCACCCCGGTTGAAATTGGGTTTAAGGGATGCTTGCACTATCATATCGACGCGACGCATAACCGCCTCATCAGCGTTCATAACCTTGGATGCTTGCAAGGTGAGTGTGTTAGACGTAATTCCGAAAATCCTGGGCCGGACCTTACACATAGCCTTATTATCGAGATGAGCTTGAGGTGACGTGTAAGGCTGATTACCAACGACATTAAGAAATTGGCCAAGGAATCCGGGATCGCCCTCAACTAGCTTGACACAACTTGCATCGTCCCAAATAAGGGTGTGAGCCATGACGTGAAAACCATCCCAATGTTTGAGACTGTCATTAAGGTAATATATGTAACTAGGCAAACTAGGAAGCTTAAAGGCGTGACACAGAACTCGAAGCATTATGTTGGTGACGGTAGTTTTGCCCACTGACGAAGTGCCAACAACCATAAAGGTGAAAGGTTTCTTCCTCATACCTAAAGATTCTAGCATACGCAGGACCTCAGTCATCTTGCGGTTGACGTCCGCAACTGTGAGGCGCCAGGTCTTAACGCTCGCAGAGTTGCCGATCTTCGCCTCTTGAACCGCCAAGTATGCCTTAAGTTCTGAAAGAAGAACCGATCCATATCCCTGGAATTCGTGCACATAGAAAACTGGGCTCCCAGATGGAGTGGGATTACCGTCGAAACTGACAACTCCGCCGCTTAAAGAGGCAACGTCAATAGAGTTGAACCAACGAGCTCTGCGAAGAAGATTATCGCCAACTTTATCAATACCGAAGAGGATCTTAAGACTACCGGTCTGGTAAGCCTCGATGAGGCGGTTGATGAAATCGATAGCCGATGTAACATTGTTGGTGAAGCCATTGCCAGAGAAAATGCGAGCAAAATCAAAGCTCTTCAAAGATTCCAATATGTCATCACCAGTAAAGTCCGCATTGAGCAACGTAACGACTCCGGATATCATGATCAACACCTTGATGGAAGACTTGATAGTTTTAAACGTCTCCTCTTTCAAAACCATGCGGAGAATCTCCATGGGATCATAGTCTCCAGCTTGCAAGAGAAAGTCTTGGTGATCGAGGTCTTCCACAGGGGCACCCCCATCGGGTTCAATATCATATCCTTCAGTCGCACGAGGAGCAGGGTTTTCCGGGTCGACATCGTCGCGCGGAAAGTATCTGCTGAAACAGTGTCGGAAAAAATCGGTGAACTCATTGTCGTCTCCAAGAATGGATATGAAAACCTCAAACATCCTAGACCAAAAGGACAAACCCAAGGAAGACGTATTAAGCGCAAGAAGCACCATACACTTAGTGTTACAGTAAGTGACCCAACCAACGCACAGACTCAAAGTAAGCGGTGGTTTATGGCATATGTCTTTGCAATGAGGCATCTTAATGAGGTAACCGTTATCATCACAGTTGTCTCTAAATTCACCATGATTCTTAACGAACGCATCAGTGGCCAATTTGTTGTGGCGTTGAATGTAGCGGTAAGCCAAAAAATAAGCGAACCAACCTGCGAGCGTGATACCGGTGTATTCCAAGACAAAAGATCTCAAACGATACAACTGAAATCGGAACTTATAGAAGGGGAGAGTCTTGGAAAAGAGGCGCCATTCGTCATGATCTGACATTTCAGAAGTGCATAGGAATTTAATAATCTTGAAGATGTCAGTGGCAGCATCGAGTCCGCCAGCCTGAAAGACAAAGTCGGACAATTGAGCATCATCGGGGATCGAATCAAGAGGTGGAGTGGTCGTCGGAGATGCACCGGAAGGATTAGTGTCTGAGCCGGGACCGAGATCCAGAGGGGTGCAAGTGCAATAGAAATCGAACTCCTCAAGAGAAGATAGACCTGGTCGAACTCTAAACGCAAGGAGATCTGCGAAAGTGGAGAGTTTATACTTCTTATCATAATACGCCACAATATCAGATTTCTTAGAGATGATGTACTTAATACGCCGCTTCATGCCCTTTCCGCGTTTGACCTCAGATAGTATGTGGTAATAGCAACCAATGCCATGACAAAGTGACTGTGTGTGGTATATGTAGCAACTCATGAAGGTTGTAGTGATTATCGTATAGATCATAAAGATAATTTGACCTGCGAAAAACCAATTAAAGGACCAGAGAAATGAAAGGGCGTTAGAAGCTGAACTTCCGATTGAAGCGACAAGGAAGATTACGAATTGAATACCGTAATCGATGGGGAATTCATCAAGGGATATAACAGATGAATTGGACGGCGATGATAACGTCTGATTGAATACGAGACCGAGGTCAAGGTTCGAAAAGGGCGTAAATTGTGTGTGATCAGGGCGACTGGTGTTGACGTCGCAAATGGAGGATTGAGTGTTCTCAAATCCCGATACCTGTCTGGATCCAGAGACAAAAGTCAAGGAAACACAGGCCAAGATTACCAGGAGGTAACCCGTCGCATGCTTTAGCGAGATATCCATGGTGAAAACAAGGGCGATTTATCAAAGGCGAAGTCCATCCTGTGGAAGAGGCGCAGTGAAAGGGTGTTTTTCCTTATAACTAAATTACGAAGCATATGCCACCGTACGGAGTGAAGGATTGTCACAACGAGGATGGTTGATGTACACTAGGGCGAAAGCTACCTGCGAAATTGCCATGGTCAATCGTAATTTTCACGTCTTGTGGCGGACGTGGAAACCTCCAATAGAAGATAACTGGTGTCGAAAGGGAAGTGGTGAATCTAAGCCTAAGAGGCGCTACAGGTGACTAATCTATTAAATCATTAATTAAATTACAAATAAAGACTCTAAACGTGGAAGAAAGCTAATGCCTTTCTGCTAAAAACTTAAAGGAAGAGGGAGAGAGTTTGGATCACACTCACAAAGATATGGTTTCTAAAACCAAAAATGTCGTATCTGTTTCAAAAAACAGGGAAAAAAGCTAAAGCTGAGAACAAGGGCAAAGCCCGTGACCCGGGACTGCGGGATTGGTGGTATCCTAAAGTTTGTCGTAACTTATGGAAAAGGACAAATTGAATGTCGGAGGAGAGGAATGTTGGGGTGGTTATTATAGTATAACCGAACATTCACGGGAAGTCGATCGTGAAATCGTCTAGGCTAGCGAACATGAGAACAAAGTTTCAAGTTGCTAGCTGTCGAAATATGAGAGGGGGGAGAAATCCCCC
>Ga0213932_1000055_pt1 | contig 9796 bp, 9 predicted proteins | sample McNCre1117MT_FD_169128 | JGI IMG/M metagenome (GOLD analysis project Ga0213932, IMG submission 169128) | Metatranscriptome of freshwater microbial communities from McNutts Creek, Athens, Georgia, United States - 11-17 MT (Metagenome... | ecosystem: Environmental > Aquatic > Freshwater > Creek... | reverse complement strand
TTAAAAGTTTTGTAATAGTACAAATAAATAACAAGTATTTAATTATTTTAAAATTTATTTGATTGCCTAACTAACCTAAAAATAACCAAACTATGAATAAAACCACTACACCTAAAGGAAATTTTCGTTGGACCATTTGTGGCTTACTGTTTTTTGCAACAACTATTAATTACTTGGATAGACAAGTGCTTTCTTTAACTTGGAGTGATTTCATTGCGCCTGAGTTTCATTGGACTAATAATGATTACGGAAATATAACGGCTTTGTTTTCTATTTTTTATGCGGTTTCATTATTGTTTGCGGGTAGGTTAGTGGATGTATTAGATACAAAAAAAGGATTTCTTTGGGCAATTGGAGTTTGGTCATTTGGAGCTTGTTTGCATGCTTTTGCAGGGATTGCTACTTCAGGAATTTTAACTGGAAATTGGTTAGTAGGTTTTGAAGGTGCGAAAAACGCAATCCATACGGTCAATGATACTGGAATGGTTATTTCAACGAGTGTTACCTTATTTATTTTGGCTCGTTTTGTTTTGGCAGTAGGAGAAGCAGGAAATTTTCCAGCTGCGATTAAAACTACAGCAGAGTATTTTCCTAAAAAAGACAGGGCTTTTTCTACAAGTATTTTCAATTCGGGAGCTACTGTTGGAGCATTGGCTGCGCCAATTACAATTCCGTTCATAGCTAAAGCTTTTGGTTGGGAAATGTCTTTTATAATCATAGGAGCCTTAGGTTTTATATGGATGGGATTTTGGGTATTCTTATACGATAAGCCTGAAAAACATGACAAAGTTAGCCCTGAGGAATTGGCTTACATCCAACAAGATGTTATTGCAGATAGTAAATTAGTGGGCTATGTAGCTGAGACTACTACAAAAGTAAGTTTAAAAGATTGTTTTCGATACAAACAAACATGGGCTTTTGCCTTTGGTAAGTTTATGACCGATGGGGTTTGGTGGTTCTTTTTGTTTTGGACTCCAGCTTATTTGAGTTCTGTGTATGAAATGGATGCTACGGAAGCGGCCTTGCCGTTATTTGTATTGTATATGATTACCTTACTATCTATTATTGGCGGATGGTTGCCTACTTATTTTGTAGAAAAGAAAGGAATGAATCCGTACGATGGAAGAATGAAAGCGATGTTGATTTTTGCCTTTTTCCCTTTGTTAGCTTTAATAGCACAACCTTTAGGACATTATACCTATTGGTTGCCCGTAATTATTATTGGTATTGCAGGTGCTGCTCATCAGTCTTGGTCAGCTAATATTTTTACCACTGTAGGTGATATGTTTCCTAAAAAAGCTATTGCTACTGTAACCGGAATTGGAGGATTAGCTGGAGGGTTAGGTTCCACCTTAATCAATAAAGGATCAGGAGTTTTATTTGACTATACAAAAGACACCAATATGTCTTTTATGGGTTTTGAAGGTATCGAAGCGGGGTACTTTATTATATTTTCTATTTGTGCCGTTTGTTATTTAATAGGCTGGACAGTAATGAAAGCTTTGGTGCCAAAATATAGTCCAATTACAGATTTGTAAATTAAAAAAAGAGTTTTAGTACAACTAAATATATAAAGAATGACAAATTTTGAATTTAGATACGCATCACATCCAAAAGATGCTAATAGATATAATACAAATGAATTAAGAGAGCATTTCTTGATTGAAACGCTTTTTGTTGAAAATCAAATACAACTTACCTATTCCATGTACGATAGATACATTGTGGGGGGAATAATGCCTGTAGATAGAAGTTTGAAATTGGAAACGATTCCGTATTTAAAATCAGAGAATTTTCTTGACCGAAGAGAATTAGGAATTATCAATGTAGGGGGGAGCGGGAAAATTACGGTTGATGGGGTTGATTATTTTTTGGAGAAAAAAGAGGCTCTGTATGTAGGTCAAGGTTGTAAAGACGTGCTTTTTTCGGCTACTAATGGAGAACAACCCTTGTTTTATATTAATTCGGCTCCTGCACATCATAAATTCCCTAACAAGAAAGTGACAAAAGAAAATGCAGAAATTGTGCATTTGGGCGAAGAAAAATTTGCTAATAAAAGAATCATCAATAAGTTGATTGTGAATAGTGTCGTGGAAACGTGCCAATTACAAATGGGTTTAACAGAATTGTTACCTGGAAATATTTGGAATACGATGCCATCACACACTCATAATAGACGTATGGAAGCTTATTTTTATTTCGATTTAGAAGAAGGTCAAACCATCAGTCATTTTATGGGCGAACCTCAAAATACGCGACATATTTTTATGCAGAATAATCAAGCGGTATTGTCTCCAGAATGGTCGATTCACTCCGGAGCAGGAACCTCAAACTATTCTTTTATTTGGGGAATGGCAGGTGAGAATTTGGATTATGGCGATATGGATATTGTAGCACCAAACGAATTACGATAAGCGATGAATTTATTTGACTTAATAGGCAAAAGAGCCTTGGTTACTGGAGGAACTCATGGATTGGGTATGGCAATGGCCGAAGGATTGGCGCAAGCCGGTGCCGAATTAGTGATTACTGGGACTACACCTTCTAAAATGGAAGAGGCTTTGCAGTATTACAAAAGTAAAGGCTTCAAAGCAACAGGATATTTATTTGATGTGACTAATGAAAAAGCTGCAGCTGAGAATATAGAATTGATTTCAAAAGAATTGGGAGACATTCATATTTTAGTGAATAATGCTGGAATCATCAAAAGAGAATTGGCTACCACCATGTCGGTTGCAGATTTTAGACAAGTGATTGATGTGGATTTAGTTGGGCCTTTTATTATGTCACAATTGGTTGTAAAACAAATGATTGAAAGACAAGAGGGGAAGATAATCAACATTTGCTCCATGATGAGTGAATTGGGAAGAAATAGCGTTTCGGCTTATGCCGCTGCTAAAGGGGGACTGAAAATGTTAACCCGAAATCTAGCTACAGAATGGGCTAAATACAACATTCAGGTCAACGGAATTGGTCCGGGTTATTTTGCTACTTCTCAAACCGAACCTATCCGTGTGGATGGGCATCCTTTTAATGAGTTTATCATTAGTAGAACTCCTGCGGCTCGTTGGGGAAATCCTGAAGATTTGGCTGGAGCAGCTGTATTTTTGGCATCCAAAGCGAGTGATTTTGTAAACGGACAAATTGTTTATGTAGATGGTGGAATTTTAGCCACTATTGGTAAACCTTCAAACGAGAATTAATTATTTTAAGAAATAACATGAGCACAAAATTCATACACGATAATTTTTTATTAGAGAATAAATACGCTGAAGAATTATACCATAACTATTCTAAAAACCAGCCTATCATTGATTACCATAACCATTTATCACCGCAGTTTATTGCAGAGGATAAAATTTTTGATAACGTAACCAAAGTTTGGATTAATGGCGATCATTACAAATGGCGTGCCATGCGAACTTTAGGGGTGAATGAACAATTTATTACGGGTAATGGTTCTGATAAAGACAAGTTTATGAATTGGGCTAAAACGGTTCCTTATACTATGCGTAATCCTTTGTATCATTGGACGCATTTGGAATTAGCGCGCTATTTTGACATCTACGATTTATTGAATGAAAAATCAGCGGAGAAAATTTACGAAGAGGCTTCTGCCAAAATCAATTCGGCACAATACAGTACACAGAATTTGCTTCGCAAAGTCAATGCTGAATTTGTTTGTACTACGGAAGATCCAATTGATAATTTAGAATACCACCAACAATTAGCTAAAAGTACTTTTGAAGTTAAAGTAAGTACTGCATTTAGACCTGATAGGGCTATTTTAATTGGTAATGACGGTTACAATGACTACATCAATACCTTAGGGGAAGTAGCTGGTGTTTCCATCAATTCATACAATGATTTATGCACGGCACTTCGAAACAGAATTGACTATTTTGATAAAAATGGGTGTAAATTATGTGATCATGGTTTGGATCAAGTCTATTTTGAAAACTATACCGAAAGTGAAGTCAATGCTATTTTCAAAAAGAAACGAGACAATGCGACACTTACGAATGAAGAAGCATTGAAATTCCAAAGCGCTATTTTATTCTTCTTATTTGAAACCTATCATGAATTTGGTTGGGTACAACAATTGCATTTAGGCGCTTTACGAAATAACAATGCTCGTATGCATCGAATTTTAGGACCTGACACGGGTTGGGATTCTATTGGTGATTATCCACAAGCACAAAAATTATCAGGATTTTTAAATGCTTTAGATAGTAAAGATAAATTGGCTAAAACGATCATCTACAATTTGAATCCAGCCGACAACGAAGTCATGGCAACTATGATTGGTAATTTCAATGATGGTAGCGTTAAAGGTAAAGTGCAGTTTGGTTCTGGATGGTGGTTTTTAGACCAAAAAGACGGAATGACAAAACAATTGAATGCGTTATCAAATATGGGGCTTATTAGTTGTTTCATCGGAATGTTAACCGATTCAAGAAGCTTTTTATCGTTTCCGAGACACGAATATTTCAGACGTATTTTGTGTAATCTTTTAGGTGATGAAATCAAAAGAGGAGAATTGCCAAATGATATGGAATGGATAGGAAAAATGGTTTCGGATATTAGTTATACTAATGCAAAAGAGTATTTCAAATTTTAATTGGTACAGTAACCTTAATTTTAGAATTCACTCATTTTTAATAAATAGATTATGAACAAAGTAGTCACTTTTGGCGAAATTATGTTGCGCCTTTCAACAGATAGTCATTTGCGTTTTGAACAAGCGAAAGGGTTTACGGCTACGTATGGTGGTGGAGAATTTAACGTGGCAGTATCTTTAGCCAATTATGGTGCAAATGCAGAGTTTGTAACACGAATTCCAAACAACGAAATAGGAACTTGTGCCTTAAAAGAAATGCGTAAAATGAATGTAGAATCTAAGAATGTCATTTTTGGAGGAGAGCGTTTAGGTATTTATTTTTTAGAAACAGGTTCAGGTGTTAGAGGGAGTAATGTAGTCTATGATCGCGCTCATAGTGCTATGGCTACCCTTGAAAAAGAAATGATTGATTGGGCAAAAGTATTACAGGGTGCTACTTGGTTTCATTGGAGCGGTATTACGCCAGCCATATCGGAGTCGGCTGCTCAAGCGTGTTTAGAAGCGGTAAAAGCAGCACATCAATTAGGTTTGACCATTTCGTGTGATTTGAATTATAGGTCTAAATTATGGCAATACGGGAAAACCCCAAGTAATGTTATGCCTGAATTACTACACTACACCAATGTTATTTTGGGTGATATTGATACGGCCTATTTTATGTTAGGGCAAGCCAAAGTAAATCCGGATTATCAGGATGCAACTACATTACCGTCTTTGTATGACAAGGTGTTTAAACTTTGTCCTAATTTAAAAACAATGGCAACTACGTTGCGCTATTCTGTAAGTGCTTCGCATCAAAGAATAGGTGGAATTTTATGCGATGGAAAATCTATCTATAATTCGGCTGTACGGGAAGTAACCCCTGTAGTAGACCGTGTAGGAAGTGGAGATGCTTTTATGGGTGGACTGATTTACGGCCTTATGGAATACAAAAATGATACTCAAAAAACATTGGATTTTGCCGTAACTGCTTGTTGTTTAAAACACAGTATAGTGGGCGATTATAATTTGGTTACTTTAAAAGAAGTAGAAGATAGACTAGACGGCAATGGTGCTGCGCTAGTTTCAAGATAAAATTAGGATATGAGTACGATACAAAAAATAACAACGGCAATTATTCAACAAGGAATGCTTCCATTGTATTACAATGAGGATGAAAATGTAACTATTGAGGTGTTGAGAGCCATTTATAGAGGAGGAATTAAAGCAGTTGAATATACTAGTCGTGGTGATGCAGCGTTGAATAATTTCACTAAAATGATAGCTGTTCGAAATGCTGAAATGCCTGATTTATTATTGGGAATTGGAACCATTAAAAATGTGCAACAAGCCGAAGAATATTATAAAGTAGGCGCTGATTTTTTTATTAGTCCTGGATTTGTTCCAGAAGTAGCTTCGTTTTTGATAGGGAAAGGAGTTTTATATAGCCCAGGTTGTATGACGCCAACAGAAATTATTGCGGCCGAAAACGCAGGAGTAACTTTTATTAAATTATTTCCAGGCAATATGTTGGGACCTGATTATTTGAGTAGTATTAAAGATATTTTTCCAAAATTGTTTTTTATGCCTACTGGCGGAGTAGATACTACCCGAGAAAATATTGAAGCTTGGTTTAAAGCGGGTGTTTCTGCAGTTGGAATGGGGAGTAAATTAATCAGCAAAAAATTAATGGCTGATAAAGCATACGCAACTATTGAATCAGAAACAAAATCGGTATTGGATTTAGTACAATCCGTAAGAACTAATTTATAGCACATTGGAAACTAACTTTTCATTACAAGACAAAGTAATCGTAGTAACTGGAGGAACAGGAATCCTTGGAGGTGCCTTCGTAGATGGTATTGCTGCTGCTGGTGGTATTGTAGGGATTCTGGGCAGAAATGAAAAAGTGGCCAATGAGAGAGCTAGTGCGATACAACAAAAAGGAGGTCGTGCTTTGGCATTAATTGCTGATGTTACCAATGAAGCGCAATTAGAAGCTGCTTGTGAAAAAATGCTTTCCACATTTGGAAAAATAGATGGATTAGTCAATGCAGCAGGGGGTAATATTCCTGATGCTGTTGTTCAGTCCAATCAAGACGTTTTTGAACTGAATATAGAAGCTTTGCAAGAAGTGGTTCAGTTGAATTTATTTGGGACAGTACTGCCAACACAAGTATTCGGGAAAGCAATCAAGGAAAATGGTTCAGGAAGTATTGCCAATATTTCTTCGGTAGTTTCTCAGTTAGCCATAACTAAAGTGTTAGGGTATAGCTTGGCAAAGTCGGCTATAGATTCTTATACCAAATGGTTTGCTACTGAATTAGCTAATAGATATGGGGATGCCATCAGAATGAATGCTATTGCTCCCGGTTTTTTTCTAACAGAACAAAATAGGACTTTGCTGACTAATCCAGATGGTAGTTTGACAGAAAGAGGTCATTTAATTATAAAAAACACTCCTTACAACCGATTTGGAAGTCCAGAAGAACTAAATGGCGCATTAATTTGGTTGTTAAGTGATGCTTCAAAATTTGTTACAGGCACCACGATTACAGTAGATGGAGGGTTTACCAATTTTGGAGGAGTATAAAAATTTTAATAAACGGCTTATATCAAATTTTTGAAATAATCCCTACTATTCCTCTACTAGGGAAGGTCTAAAAAAAAGAAAATAAGTCGTTTATTTTAATGTAAGTAATAATAACATAGCATCGAATAAATAAGACAATGGAAAAATTAAACAGAAAAAGTACAGGTTTAGAGAATAGATTACCAATTAAAGTAGTGCAATTTGGAGAGGGAAATTTTTTAAGAGCCTTTGTTGATTATGCTTTTCAAAGATTAAACAATGAAGTTGATTTCAATGCTGGTATTGCAGTTGTTCAGCCATTGAAAGATGGTATGGTAAATATGATTAACGATCAGGATGGTTTGTATACTCTTTTTATGAACTGAATCAAAAAAGGAGAAAAAATTCAAGATATCCAGCTGATTTCAAATATTGTAAAAGCTATTAATCCCTATAGTAATTTTGCAGATTATTTAGCATTAGCTAAAGAGTCAGCACTTCAATTTATTGTTTCAAATACTACTGAAGCAGGAATTGAATTTCTTGATACAGATACTCCGGATATGCAGCCGCCAGCAGCGTTTCCTGCTAAATTAACAGTTTTATTGCATGCAAGATTCAAACATTTCAATGGAGATGCTTCAAAAGCAGTAACTATCATTCCTTGTGAATTGATAGATTACAACTCTGAAACATTAAAAAAATGCATCTTACAATACTGTGATTTATGGAATTTAGACGCTTCGTTTAAAAAATGGGTTTCAGAGGATTGTACCTATCACAGTACTTTGGTTGACAGAATCGTTCCTGGATACCCAAGAGCTGAAATTGAAGAGTACAACAGCAAATTAGATTATCAAGATAACTTAATTGTTGCTGCTGAACCATTTTTCCTTTGGGCTATTGAAGGAGGAGAAGATTTGAAAGCAAAACTTCCATTCGATAAAACAGATTTGAATGTGAAGATTGTTGACGATATTCGCCCTTTCAAAATGATTAAAGTTCGTATTTTGAATGGTGCTCACACAGCAATGGTTCCTGTTTCTCTTTTATTTGGTAACAAATTAGTTATGGAAACAGTTAACGGAGGTTTTACTGGACCGTTTGTCGATAATGTGATAGCTGAAATTAGCGAAACGCTACCGATGGATAAAAATGAAATTACAGCTTATGCTGAAGAGGTAATGGATCGTTTTAGGAATCCATTTATTAAGCATGCATTAGCTGATATTGCTTTAAATTCAATCTCAAAATTCAAAGTAAGAGTTTTGCCAAGTTTGTTAGGGTATTATACTACTACTAAAAAATTGCCTACTAGTTTGACTTTTTCATTAGCTTGTTTAATCCAATTTTACAAAGGAACTTGGAATAATGAAGCTTTACCGGTAAAAGATACTCCGGAATTAGTTGAAGCATTCAAAAAAGCCTGGGAATTAGGAAATTTAGAATCAGTTGTAGCTACAGTTTTAGCTAATACAGATTTCTGGGATGAAGATTTAAACAAGGTTGAAGGACTTTCACAAGCTTTAGTGCTTGCATTAAGTGAAATTGAAGCCAATGGAATTCAGCAAGGTTTTTTAAATTTTAGTAAACAATAATAAGTTGGTTTAATAATCAATAAAGAGATAGTAGCATGCAAAAAAAATTAATAAAAGTCAATCCAACTGATAATGTAGCGGTAGCTTTAGTGCCTCTTGCTTCGGGTGAAAACATTGTATTTGAAGGAGAAAACGTAAGTGTTCTTTCAGATGTAAAAGCAAAACATAAAATTGCATTGGTGGATTTGAATGTAGGAGATCGCATTATTATGTATGGTGTTTTAGTTGGTAAAGCGAGTCAGTTTATTGCCAAAGGAGATTTGTTGTCTACCTCAAATGTGAAACACGAAAGCGATAAAGTAACAGGAAAAACCGAAACCATAGGTTGGTCTGCACCCAATGTGGATAAATGGAAAGATAGAACTTTTTTAGGCTATCATAGAGAAGATGGACAAGTAGGAACCGAAAATGTGTGGTTGTTTTTTCCATTGGTTTTTTGCGAAAACAGAAATATTGAAATATTGAAAGATATTTTTGAAAAAGAATTAATGAAGCCAAAAGAGAATGATTATCAATTGTTACTTCGTTCTTTGGTTAATGCTGAAAGTGGTGTTGATGGTAATGAAGGTAAATCCAATGAAGCTGATTTGTTTAACAATATTGAAGTTAAATTCATAACTCATCAAGGAGGTTGCGGCGGAATCAGACAAGATTCGCATAGTTTGGCTAAATTGTTAGCAGGGTATGTGAACAATCCAAATGTGGCAGGAGCTACTGTTTTGAGTTTGGGATGCCAAAACTTGCAAATTCAAATTTTCAAAGATGCATTGAACGAAATTAACCCAAACAGTAACAAACCAGTTTTGATTTACGATCAACAACAAATTGGAACTATCGAAGCTATGTTGAATAGTGTGGTTAAGGATTCCTTTGAGGCGATTAAAAAAGCCAATCAACTAGTAAGAAAACCAGCACCTTTATCTAAACTGAATATTGGTTTAGAGTGTGGTGGTTCGGATGGATTTTCGGGTATTTCTGCTAATCCAACTTTAGGTCAAATGTCAGATTTGATAGCGGCACTAGGTG
>Ga0213932_1000053_pt1 | contig 9799 bp, 2 predicted proteins | sample McNCre1117MT_FD_169128 | JGI IMG/M metagenome (GOLD analysis project Ga0213932, IMG submission 169128) | Metatranscriptome of freshwater microbial communities from McNutts Creek, Athens, Georgia, United States - 11-17 MT (Metagenome... | ecosystem: Environmental > Aquatic > Freshwater > Creek... | reverse complement strand
GATCTAAAATGTTTTTAATAAAAACAAAATACGAAATGAACGGTATCTTACTAAACACAATTATCTTGTGACACTCGTAAGTGGTAAGCGTATCTCTTGGTCCAAATGCCAATATTTTGCTTTTGTTTGATATAATTATTTAATGATAGTAAAATAAGTATACTGCCCCCATTCGTCTTTTAATGATAAAGGCATAATGAAATACAAATTTAGGGTACTTTAATATATTTGTTTAGGTGGTGCAAATGGTTGCGCCGAAACCTCACGTAATTCTACTGTAGTGTATTTCTTCCTATAGTGTGATTTATAACGATTTTTAATATATATTAAAATATTATATAGTATGAATATTAGTACAACGCCTACTAAAAACGCTGTATCAAATGAAGGATATTTAAATTTATTTTTATGTGGTTTAATTCCTGTATTGTTTTCATCCTTCTTTGAAAAACTTAGGGAATCTATGAGTGAGAACATGTGATCAAAAACCATTATGTATAAACTGATGGAGCAATGTTCAAAGTGTATTGTGGGAGAGATGTCAAAAAACCAAGTGTGAAATCACGAGCAGCTGCTCTGTAAAATCTTGCATTTGTTGCAACAAAAGGTCGAATTAATAAACTTTTCCTGTTCGATCCACTATTAAAAGAATCAGTGGATGTTACTCTATTTATATTAAATGGTTGCAAATATGGAACGTGAATACATGTTAAACACTCTTCTGCATACAAAGGTTGCACTCTACTTCCTGAACTTGCTGAATTTGGTGCTGATATTGTTTGAATGCCATTGGGTGTTGTGATTGTCGCTAATGTATAATTGTTTCGTGGATTAACTAAAAGTGCTTCTCCTAATGGATCATTCGCTGAAACTCTTTTTCCCATATAAATTAACATACCGCCTTTTGAAAAACCAAACGCTGAATATAAATAATCTATGTGATCACTATATTGCCCACGATCTGCTTGTAATTGACTTAATGTTGTTCGAAAAATAAATGGATTAATTAAATATGCTTGTGCTGCTGTTGTTGTAAATGAATTCGAAAAAACTGTTGCTGCTGTCGCTAATTGTTTTAAGTTATTAATACGTTCTCCTAACGATTGTGTAATTGTTGAAGCAACACTTGGCATTTTCCCGATTGTATATGCAGATTCTCCTCTTTCAATTATTTGCGATTTTGTTTTTGATCGATGTTGTTCGAAGCTTTCTCCTTCAATACCTTTCATTTGTGTCTGTGGAAGAAGATACAACCAGGTCTCAGCTTCTGAAAGTATAACATCTGATGCATGAAAGTCGATATATAAATAGACTGTAGATGACACTTGAGCTGAAGCAATTAATGGTACTTCTAAAATAATATAAAACATTCCATATGAACATTCATGTGTATATTGATTCGCTGTTAAAGTCGCCAAGCTTGGAATACTCGCTGCATTTCTTGGACATGGTACATTCTTCATATTGGTCGTCGCCATTGGTTCTACTACGTGCTCTCCAATCATTTTGTCTGCTCCAAATTTGTGAACTTGTCCTTTCACTGTATTTACATCGTCCATGGACATGATTTGCCCTACTGTATACTTGCCAGTGTCTTCAGGCACAAAAATTGATCGTAGTTGATAAGAATGTAATTGATTATGTGTTCCACAAATAGAAAAATTTAATTTTGCTGACCATTGTTGTGCCATGGATGCTACAAACATCTGATGTGATATTGACATTGTTGTGACAGGTGGTGTTCCAGACGTTGAACCAATAAAATCAGTAATTGTACAAGGCCGTGCATATAAAACTTGGTGCACAGCATCTGATGTATTTACAGGGAACACCCCTATAATGTTCTTACTATTCATTATTGTTTCAACATCCATCTCATCAATTTTTGATCCAAATTGACCTTCAACCGTGTCTGTTCCTTGTTGTTTTTCCACTGTCAGAGAATGTATTGGAATGGTTGCTTCATCATTCAACATACCCATTCCTGGCTGCCATTTTACTGCTGTAATTGGTGTGCTTGGTGGATCATGGCGAGGTAATGAAGATGTTAATTTACTAATAATATTTCGCACTGAATTCATTTGCATTCTTGGAATATCTTGAACAACATTAATTTGTGGGCGCGCTTCCATTCGTTTCATCAATTGATCAATTCGTTCTTTTTCAATTTTTAATTCATTCAATGTTACCACCTGGTCGATGAATGTTGGATATTCTACTCTCAAAGACTCTTTAGGACAAAATATTTGAATTTTAAGTTTAAATGAATCTGTTTGCGATGGTGTAACTCGAGAGATTCGGAATGTTCCCAAACTTCCCGTGTTTGAATTTAAGTTTCGTGCTAAAAATGCATCTACCCATGGTGCCAAAATATCAATCTGACTTCCTGTCGACAATGGAACAACTTCACGTATAGCTTGTGATTGTTGCAATAATGTCGCTGCTCGCTGAGTTCCAAGTGGTGGTATATATTGTGGCATGATAGCACCAGAGCATGTTCGTGCTGTTGTGATTAAAGTTCTTATAACTATATTTGCTCTAATTGCTCCAAATTTAGATAATTTAGCCTTAACATTAGTTTGTGATAATAATGCACTTAATGGATCAAATGAATATAAGATATCACCAGGCAATCCACCTGTTGGGACAGTTATATCTGCTATTGTGTAAACTCTACTGATAATATCTCGAACTGTGTGATCTCTAATTTCTTCAAATTGGAAAAATTTTTCTTCTGAAATGTCTTTTTGTGCTGGCATTGTTTCTTCAATAAAAGTTGTTTCTTTATCATAAGTCAAAATTTGTTGATTAGTGACTTCTTGTGATTGATTTTCGTTTGTTTGTTCTGCTGACCATTGTTTCATTTCAAGAACCGGCCAAAGTTCATGAAAATCGATGAGCGAGTTTTCGTCATGCTCTGAGTAAATACCCTGACGCAGCTTCTGATCAACTACGACGTTGAAATCATCCGAAAAATAAAATAAATTATCACTACAGAGTGTTATGTCACGCAAATCTCTTTGTGTAAACATGCATTCAGGTGGTAAATCTAATTTATGTCTCTTTGCTGAAGTGAGAATTCGTTGTCTATATTCTTCAAATATTTGTTGCGTGTGGAGACTTAATTCTCGAATTGCCACACGCATATTGACAATAGTTTGTGCTCGTTTTAGTTCTCGTTGTTCCGGTTTAACCTTATCCCAATTCAAACACTCTAGGATGGAAGTCAATTCAAGGGGAGCTATATATCCATGTTTTTCATCATATGAAAATGTTCTTTTTAAAATTGATGTTTCTGCCAATGTCTTGTATTCAAGCTCCTTTCCATCCTTTGCGTCATTAGTATAAGTATGTCCAAATGTCGTCATCATCTCCGTGATCTCTCTTGGATCAAGGATTTTTCTTAAAGCTAAAGAGAATGACATTAGATTATCATCCCCATATGTTACAATACGTATATGTTTAGTTAAGTCTGAAAATATTTCGAAAGCTTCTGGTGTATTCTTATTTTTAAGTATTTTTGAAATTATTAAATATAGTAATGAAGTGTTATACATAGTGTTTACAAATGTAGTGGCTGGATTGCCTGAAGGTTGCCCTGCTGCAATATGTGCTACTGCATTTCCAAAAATCTGACGTGAATCAGTTATCTCTAACCATAATGCTTGTGTAAATCTATTATTATCTCTATTATAAAATTTTTCGATTGTTTCGTAAACCTCCCAAAGTAGACAAGTCATCAATGTTCCATCAAAATTTTTAAAATCCCCTGCTAGAAAAGCTTTATCCTTCGGATGTGCTACAGACGTTAGATGTTCCACTAGAACGTTCACATCAGAACTTAACATATTTATACCAATTAAAGAAGTGTTAAAAATCCTATTTTCCATCGTGGCTGCGAAATAATCTATATAATATTGTCTAAATAAGATTGTATATTGAAGTGGGCCTGCTGCAAAAATACGTGCTAACAATTTGTCTGTTTTCCTTAATTCATCTTTCATCGTCACAGAAAAGTAAATATCTGGTCTCTTCCCTGTATTAACACACTTTTCAATATCAGATAATAATTCGTTCAAACGAGGATGATCATAAATAAACTCTTCTCCAGCTCCTAAAAACTCAGTTTTACCTGGTTTCTTTGTTTCTTGTGCTAATGGATAACCTGCGCTAGAGACTCTATTTATTGCTTGAATGTATTTATTTCCTTCAATCCCACGTATAGCTACTTCTTTCGATACAGATTTTATTTCTCTTATAGGTCTAAAACAATACTCCATATAAGCTTTACATATTGCTCTATCTTCATCGTCTAAAGAATAACGAGGATTTAAATATTTTCGAATTGCTGTGACCGCACCATGCTCTTCATTTTTACCATATTTCAATTTTGCTGGTGCCTTTCTTGTCTTCTCGATCTCTTCAAAGCATATAGAATGTCGTAATTTTGTTTGTTCAGGCATAAACAAGGGTCTTGGTATAGTTGAAATGATCGGAAAATCATTTGGCAATATTGTGCGTATAACACCTGGCTTGTATTTCATTTGGCAAAAAGGTTTGATAGCTTGAATCATCTCATACGATATGAGTTGACCAAACGCACTGTCTGACAAATAAAAACCTGCCATGTGTATACCCACAATTTTGCCAGCATGATTCGATGAATTTGAAATTATAGCACTACCACATGAACCTGGGATTGTTTGAGCTGTGTATGAAATAGTTTTCCACGTGTACAATAATTCACCATTTGGATCAACAGCTTGCATTGGCTTATCATTAATTGATGTTACTGTCGTATATTGTTTTTCTGCCGAAAGTAACCATTGTGTGTTTTTCTTCATTTTATTGACATCATTGATCTTTTCAAACTCTACATCATCAACAAGAGATACCAACATTATATCTTGGTGTATCAACTTTGGCATTTCAGCCATAGGTATAAAGTTACTCTCGTTGGAATGTTGCATAGTCAAATCTATATGGCTCTTAACTCCTGATCCTTTATCAAAATTTAAAACTATTAAATCATAATACAAACTCTCCATTTCATCAGAATGAGCAAATGATAAAACTGAAATTTGAGACGTCTTGATATTTAAATAAGTGTTAAAGGGATTGAATAATGATATATTTGCTGTCTTATATTGTTCATCACTTAAAGATAAAAAGTGTCTATTAGTAATCAAACTACGATCAGATAAGAAGAATCCTCTCAAAATTCCATATTTCCAAACTCCATCACACTTATATTCTAAGATAAGCACATACATATTTTGTAAAATCATCTTTGCTGACATATATGCTTGTGGAATTTTTAATTGTGTCTGAGATGAATTAACATAATCTAAAACATCTATCCTGTCTTTTGTCTTATTTTGTAATTCTGATTTAAAAATAGGTACAACAACTATTGGTTCCTTTGATGGTGTTTTGTCCTTCGATTTAACAGTCTTTGGTTGTCCATCATTATATTTTTGAGTCTCATCCGTTTCCGTTTCTAATTCCTTTTGAATCTCTATTTCTAATTGCTTTTTCTTTTGTTCTAAAGCTTCAATTTTCGTCTTGTTCACACTTTTCTTCTTTTTCTTCGCTTCATCTGATGAACAACGTTTGTAAATTTTATATGCAGCAAATGAAGTTATTAATAAACCAATTGTGAGAAGAACCATCCCTCTCTGTTTTTTTGCTTTTTCTGTTCGCCCAAAGAAGAATTCATTCAATGTTGAGGACCATGAAACTGGTAAATAAATAAAAACATAAGTAATCAAAAACACTTGAATTTTTTGTCTGAATGGGATTCTCTCAACTTTACTTGAAAATATGTTTCGTGTTAGTCCTGGTACTGAATATGTTGGCTTTATCACTCCTATCGGTTTATGTGAGTTATCAAAGAATCCTTGTAAACTAGCTGTTGATTGATCAGAAGAATTAGCTTCTTGAGAAGTTGATGGAATGAGTGGCGGTGGTACACTGAAATCGGGTGGTGGTATATTTAAATTGGTTGTTGGTTGTTCAAAAGATATTAAATTAGAATCTTGGGAGGTTGATGGAATAGGCGGTGGTGGCACACTAAAATTGGGTGATGGTGCGCTAAAATTTAATGGTGATATTGTTCGATTCGAACGTAAGGGAGCATTATGTCTATTGAAAAACCCACTTAGTCTGTTTGATGCTGGTCTTTCCACATTTTGAAAATTGTCTGCCACATAAGCTTTTACTGGTTCTGTATCAATCATTTTTTGTCTTGAAACTTGCGCACGCCGTTTAAAAATTACCGTTTCATCTATAAATCGATTATGAACTGATCTTAATTCCATTCTAACTAAAGAAACAACCTCATTATATGAATAAATTTGGTTCCCACTGTGAAATTCATATATGTGTTCATTTGATTGATTTACATCTAACTTTGATATGTCGACTACCAAGGAGTTCTTAACTAATTTGGAATAATCAGCTTTCAAAACCATCTTGAATGAAAAATCTATACGTCTGTGATAAGCTTCTGGGCACTGAAGATATGATAAATCTGGAGTTTGATTATTATCGGTTGCAATAATTAAAGATGATTTAAAAAGAGCTTGGGCTTTCATATCTAATTCAGCTACTGGTAGCATGTGATCATGCTCATTTGCCAAATGAATTAATGCTTGCGGAAATGGTGTGCCATGTTGTAAGTGTTTTGCATCTACCTGATTTGCATCATCACACACATAAATTTTTGCACGTGAAGAAACAAAATTCTGCTCATATTGAACACCTACAGGTCTATAATATATAAATTGGTCATAAGTGTCTATTGCTTCATCTAACTTTGCTCCTTCATACCCTTCCAAACTTAAAATTGTTGAAATTGTATCCGCTGCAATCAACTTAATAATACGAGATTTACCGATACCTGCTGCTCCCCACACATGGAAAACCACTGGCTTCTTCCTTCTTCCACATCCAGCCACTGGTGATCTTTGCGCAATTGTGTACATGTTGTTCACATGTGCTTTGAGTGTTAAATATTTTTGATAATAAACTGAGCGTGTGTCAACACATGAAGATAAAGCAATTATATCACATCTCAATTGACAAATTTCCACGAATGATTTTTCTTCTGTCGATAATTTTAATAAACCTTCTTTTGTTCCAAATTCTATTATTTTTTCTTCAATATATTTAAGCTTATTTGGAATCATGTCATCAAGATTCTCTGTACCCACAACATAATTACAAACTCGTTTTACAACATCTTCCAAAAGACCAACACCCCTTGATGCTAGTGGTAAATCCTTACATGAATTTACTAAAACGCCCACTGTCGATTGTTTTGGATCATTCCTATATATAATGGTTAATATTAATGTGATTAAGATAGATAAAGTGGACTGTGAATCATATGATTGCAAATGTGGATGTGAAAAACTCTGTGTTATAAATCCAAAATGTCTAAACAAGTGCACTACATAACTAGCAAATAATGCTAAAGACATACATTTAATACCCAATGCTCTGCGCAAATTATCACAAGCATTCCATTTTACATACATGTCAGGGTTGGATTGAAGTAGATATAAACTATTACATATTGAAGCTAAATTATACACTCTCTTAACATCATCATTAAATAAATCTTCAATTGTTGATAAAAACGACTGAAACTCTTCAAATTGTATACTAACTGGAATACTCCATTCCAATCGCGCTCCATCATTCATCTGTAATTGAGCAATTATTTTATCTTTTGAATTAGATTCTTGTTTTCGCTGGATAGCATAAATTCGTTGCAATCTATTGTACTCTTGTTTTACTTCCAGATTCTTTGCATACTTATCTAAACCTTTATTTTGTAAAATTTGTACACGATTTTTACCATCATTTTTATGCGTCTTATTATCTCTTTTAGTGTTCTCTTTAATATTGCTCTGCATAATTGCATTTACAGGGAAAATTTTCATCAATTTCATGTCGAGTTTCCCTAGAATGTTGATATAATGCGTGCTTAAAAGTTTATATAGCATTTTATAACTAGCATCATCTCTCTTAATTCTTTTATTTTTTCCTTTACCTGTGACAATATGGGTAAAATCACGAGCTTCCATTGATAAGTGTCCTGATTGTGCATCGAACTTTATAGTTACTTTACGATTAATATATTGATCTAATTCATTTAATAAAATAGTGTAATTTATCTCTCTAACAATTTCACCTGTACACCGTCTCATCTGTTTTTCAATTGCATTATCAATATCATTCTGTGTATACGTGATAATCTTTCCATCGTGTACATATACATCTCCTGCTTGAATTATTGATTGAGTGTTACCATTAGAAGCATGCATTAATCTGTTCCGTTGTTTTGCTAACTCTTCCATGCTTCTTCTACATTCTGCATCGAAAGCCAATTCGTCATCAATATTCTGAATATACAAACTTGGGTTATAATTATCATTCAAATTGCGTCGATTATACCGGAAAATACGTTGCTTCTTGATAACTTCTTCAATTACATTAATTTCAGCAATTGAAAGCTCTGCCAACTCATATACCATTTTCCATCCTTCTTCATCATTAAATGAAAGCTTGAGTGCTATTTCTTGTTTCCTCTTTGGTTTCACGTTCAAAATGCGCTCTCTCTTCTCAGCTTCACGCTTCTTTGCGATGTCGTTCGTTACCAAACCACGGAATGGTGCACCAACAAAGTGATAGTGAATAATGCTTGTTCTATCACATTCATGAACCACTGTCTCTACACCTCTTGAAAGAATGTTTAATTGTTGTTTGAATGATAAAGCCATCTCGTTGATTTATAATGTATTTTATATTTGATATTGGATTTGAATTTTCGTTTTAAAATTGTGGGATTTTTGTGCGCTTTAATTAAATCTTATATATGTCTGCATTAGGAAAAGAAATTTAGGACATCTTGCTGAGCCCTTCACCAGCAACCAGAGATCAGCCATATCTTTAGGTTTACTTTATTCACACCCAGATATAAATCCGCTATCCGTGGGTTTATCACGCATGCGAAATTTTGGACTAGCCAAGACTGATTTAAAGATTAACTTGTCACTTGCAATAATTATCACATTAAAATTCCCACAAGATCCCCATTTCACAAATGTACTTGATGATCCCTAGGCCCAATATTCCTAAGAATTCATACGAATCAACTTGGTAGCATATGGATGTCACCACCCAAAATGTTATCATCATCAAGCTATTTATAAAACAGTTCGTTTAGGTACTAAATAATACTTTAAAAATTCAAGCCTTGCCTTACTTTAGTATTTTTGCATCATTAAATGTACTAGAAAATTTATCATTCTTGGGGAACATAGTGATTGGGGTTCATTTCACTATGTGCGGCGTACACACTTAACTCAAGGATACCGCCAAACATTAAATTTTATAGTACATCCAATAACCCCGGTCAGAACCGAGTTTTGGATTTTTCTTCGTTCTAAAACACATCTCATCCTTTTCCAAAGGGAATCAACGTCAAATTAATCTAGATATAAACTTCCTACTACTAATAAAGTTGTGTGTAATATTATGGATATATGTCGTTAATCATAGTCAAAATGAGTATATGCAGAGCCTACAAAAATGCGGGTAGTGGCATATCGCGTGTGTTGTCAACGTGTTTTGTTTTGTTTTACGTAATTTAATTACATCAAAAGATGTTTCATGGCAAGCCCGTCGGCATCCCTAAAATCGACAGATTTTTCGGGTCCCATTTCTCAAATTTTATCCATCTAGGACCAGTATGGTTCTGGCAGAAGGAGGTTAGCAAAAAGCTAACCTC
>Ga0213932_1000052_pt1 | contig 9805 bp, 1 predicted proteins | sample McNCre1117MT_FD_169128 | JGI IMG/M metagenome (GOLD analysis project Ga0213932, IMG submission 169128) | Metatranscriptome of freshwater microbial communities from McNutts Creek, Athens, Georgia, United States - 11-17 MT (Metagenome... | ecosystem: Environmental > Aquatic > Freshwater > Creek... | reverse complement strand
TTATGTTTTACTTCTACTTTTTAAAGTTACTTGTTAAACGGAAATCTAAAAGCAAGTTACTACTTAAATATATTGAAAGTTATTTTGTCATTGATTTCAATGCAAACGTACTACTTACAAACGGTCCAGGTTATAGTCTGGGTACATTTATATATTATAAGCAAGTTATTATTATGTTTAGCAATTTTTACGTGTATTCTTCACGTCGTCTAAATATTATTAAGCTACTGATGCGCCTGGATTGGTTAAAAATTTAACCTTCGACGATAATCCACGCTCCGTCATTCGCGCTTGTGATTGCGCTTGGGTTTTTGATTGATCGGTAATTCTTTGTTCTTGATGACTTGATTGCAATAAACCGAGATCATTTTGGTAACCTCGTTCTTGCATTAATTGTTCTTGACCAAAGTTTCCTTGTTGCATCATCTTTTGGAAATCAAAATTGTTTGTTTGCATTTCCTTAGAAAAATTGAACATGTTACCTTGCATTGTTTCTTCATGTCCAAATTGATTTGATTGCATCTTTTCTTGGTATTTACGTTCTCCTATTGCTGAAAGTCCTTGTCCGATACCTTGCATAGCTCCACCACCAACTGCTAAGGCAGCCATCATTGCATTACATCTACATTGATCATCTTCGATGTCTTGATGTAACAATGCAAATCTTGAATCACGTGTCCATTCTTCCGATACTGTTGTAACGAAATTCACATTTGTTGTGAAAGATGCTGCCCGGTCATACCATAGAATAGTGTCTGTTATTGCAAAATCATTAGTGCGGTTTGTAATAATGATTGATTGAACTAAGATGTTCTCAGTTAAAATAGGCAATACTCTATATGCATTCAAACTCATTGTGTTTATAACGAATTGGTTCAACTCCTGTAGATAGCGAACTGTTGCAATTGTTCGAACTGATATGGCATCTACTAATCTGAATTGCAAACATTTTGTTGCATCCAAATCACGTGCCTTACTCTGAAACCATTTTGTAATAGTTGCATTATCTGATGCTGTTTGTCCTGGATACCCTTCAATTAACACAGCCGATGGTGGTATATCGGTAATACGCAAAGCTTGATATCCTAATGGTAATGAATTTACTGCATCAGTAAAAGCAATTTGCTCGTCAATATTCAGATATGGATATGTTGGTACGCTCAATCCATTTTCAATTGTTGATTCGTATGATAAACCACATCTATGCATCACATCTACGATTGTAAGAGGTGATCCAATATCAGTGTTCGTAACGAATGATGTTAAAAAGAATATTGCTGTTCCTTTGTCTGTGATAAGTTTTATGTAGCCACCACACATGAGATAATTTGGCTTTCCACCATGAACTGTTGTCCTCATGTTAAATGATTGGTTATTGTATACAGCGGCTAAAATTTTAACTTGTGCATTGTCACGATTTAATGTTCCTGCATGCCATGCTCCTCTATTTCGAGCAGCTTCCCAATTATTTTGCGTTAATTTAGCTGTTCCACCTCCTGATCCACCCCATGGATTAGCTTGAGCTAATGTTGAAAATGATTTCCAATCCATATTGTGATTTGCCAGAATGCTAACAACACCTTTGCCTTGTGTAAATGTTCCTGCACTCAAATTACTAATAAGCTGAGCAAAAATTGGCCAATCTGATTGGTAATAAGCCCATGTATGAATAACTGATTGCGCGGGACCATACATTATGGATGTTTCTGTTGTTAATAAATCATCGACTCCAACTCTTGTACGAGCACTAGACATTTTTGTTGCTCTACTCGAATACTCTGGATATTGTTCATCATTAAATCTTTGTTCACTCGCATATGTTCCATCTGTGTAGATATTTATTTTTGTATTCCTAGCATTGATGAACATGTCATCAAAAGCTGCTGGTTGAAGTGAATTATTTGTTGCTGTTGGTAATTCACGATATGGAACCGGATCTGAAAACACAAATGGATTTGGATCAACAGCATTACATAATTTAGATGCCACTCGAATTCTGGTTTTTCCACCTTCTCTCATTGGATTCTGTAAAGACATCATTAGCATAACTACTAAATGAGGTCTATCATCATCCATAACTTCATCCGTTTTTCTCCAGAACAAATTTTGTCGTCCATCGTGTAATGTGTGAATGACATTCCATGGCATAGTAACACCTTTAGCGCTGTATGCATATTTCTGTGATTCCGACACTAACATGGTGCTTCCAGAAACTTTCTGTGGTGCCCAAGCAACACTGATTGCTCCTGAAAATAGTGGATTACCAATTACTGTGATTCTATATTGGATTGCTCCAGCGTATCTACCATGCAAGCGAGCATAGTTTTTGATATAACTGTTAACCCATGGTGTATTTACTCCGTATGGAATTTGGAATATAATAGAACCACTTGGTAGATCATCGGTAACTTCAAATTCAATGTCAGCATCCAAGAATTGTTCATAGATGAGATGCTTAATATCGAATGTGATTGCACCAACTGCTAACATATTAGGCGCTCCTACTGGTTGTAAAACTTGGTGTTCAGCAAATTGTAAATTAGCCATAATGTCTTCTCCTGCACTTGTCATAGCTGGCATTACTCCCGTTGGTTGTGGATTTGTGTTACTGGGTAACGTTCCAATTGCCATTGATGTTGCTGCTTGATTCATTGATGCTGGTTCGACTGGCATATCTGCATTAGATCTTACATTCTCCAATGGACGGTCTATGTGTAATTTATGTCCGAGCAGTTTATATTCATTGTATTGACTATTTAGCGAAGCAATGAACATTTTCTTGTGGTATTCGATTTCATCATTAACTATGCGTATACAACGTACACTCCACAACTTTATGAAATCAATTTGTGAAATGCGTAAAATTGATGGATGTTGCTTTCTTAACCACTTATTAAATCGACTCTTCGTATAGCTAGTCACAGTTGCGCATTCATTCGTATGGTATTCACCACAACAAATATCAGCGTTTGATTTCACTGAACTTGAATCAACTTCGATCACGATTTTCTGACCTTTAAGCGATAACTTTTCCAGAAGAGCTGCTGTTTCAATATCCAATTCGCGTACACACTTTCCATCAACAATAATGCGTCCCTTCACCTCATGATCTAACATAGTCTTGAGCTGTTCACATGCATCACGCTTCGCTTCTTTCTTCGTGTAAGCGATTCCTGCACCAGAATATGTTTCATCGGCGATAACTATTTTAGCTACACATGTCCATTCCAAAGTGTGTTCTAAACCATCGGCGTCAAACTCGAATTTTGCTGGCTTCAAGCCGCGCTTTTGAGTGTATTCGTTTAACCACATATCTGCCATTTTATTAAATAAAGATACTGAATTACTCACGTTTTTATTTCTTTGACTCAAGAGGTTTTCCTGCTCCTTAAAAACAGGACTTGATCGATATCCTCGAATGTAAGCTACAAACGTTTCTCGAGCTTCTTTGTAGGGGATGAAATCAAAAGGCACATTAAACATACCACATATGTCGACTGCTGCCGACCAACAAGCATTATAATAAGTCTCATCATGTAATGAAGCTTCCAATAAAGCTGTAAATATGTTTGCTTGAATTTGTGGTTTTGTCAATTTATTATACCAAAACAAGATAGATGTTACTGAATCTTTGCTCAATTTTGGGAAATATATCATTGGCTCAATCTCGATGTATGTACGAGAGCAAAATGATACTAATCCTTCAGTCTTTGATGGTGTTTGTGTCAATCCATATGTAGCTGCGTCACTTACAAGATCTTCATTTGTAATGCTTATAACATTAGAAATCTTTCTAATTGCATCGTCTCCTAGGATACGAATCACACAATTATCCATTATTTCCTTATATGTTGGAAGCACATTGTATGTTTCAAGCCACTTCTTACAGAAAGAATACCATGACACTTTCAAAACTGTATGACAATTCATAAGTGTTGTTACATATGACCCAGAACAATTACCACAATCGATGAAATATAAATTACCATCTAATGTGTGTAATCGGTATGTGAGCATTTCTGCTATTGCTGATCGCACATCAACTGGATGATGTCGTAATGCGCATTCAACAAAGTCATATATAAGACACCGTGGTGTTGTTTTATCAAGAGCTTTAAAATCTGCATTTAGGAACTCGCCTTCAATTGCATTGAAGTACATCATATGAGCTGTTGCGTCCACAAATGGATTTGTTCCAATACAGAAGATTTCAGTTTCATGTTTTGCAATAACCTTGTCTAACATAGGTCCAAAAAATGTTTTTAGAACCATGTTCAATGTTAAATCCAGTTCATTGAATAATCTCACTTTTCCTTTTTCGACTTTATGACGAGGCAGTAATTCCACCTTTGCATTATCCTTTGATATTATCAGTGGTGCAACGCCTTGTTTAATTGATGACATGTACATATGATAATCGTGTTCTAGTTCTTTACCAGCGCTCGTTTCTTTGTTAATTACGTAGAATGGTTTTTCACCATCTGCATTTTTGTTAACAAATAAAACATTAGGATTGTGTGTTGGTCGCTTTGTCATTATTCGAAAATGCTTTTTGAATTTTGGTCCAGCAGATGTATCCATCTCAATTCCTTTTAAGTTTCCACATCCATTTATCACTTCATGTAATTTTAAGTCATCGCCCGCTTTATAATTAATATCATAGTAGGCTTTGATGATGCGTGTCACATAATCATCAACTTTCACGTCATATGTATTAATTGTTGGTAATTTCTCCGCATACTTCACTGCTTGTGCAAACAATGGATTGATTCTGTTCTTGCGATCCCGATATAAATCTGAATCGTCCTTCACATTCTCCATTGTAATAGCTGCTGGAATCTTTGGACATTGTCCGAGATACTTTTCTGCTTTGTCAATCTTGATTTTCTTAACCTCAGGATTTGAATAGTAATGTAATGCTCTTGAATATCCAAATATCTTTAATGGCGAAACACGATCATAAACACTACTTGTGATATCACTGAGGAGAGCTGATTTCGTTTTGTTATCAACTGTCATGTGTTTCATACTTATTTGATGTACGACGGTCGAGCAGATTGAATTTGCTTTAATTTGCTTCAAATCTTCAATGCACAATGATGTGAACCATGCATATCCTGCTGTATGTATTGCATTATGTACTCCAATTAGTTTCGGTTGATTATTGAACATTGTAATGATTGGTAAACCACAGTCTCCACTCTTGAATATTTTATTGACATCGGAAATTCCGATCAAATCAAACATCCAAAATTGTGAATCTAGTGCGTACAATGGATTTGTGCTATCTCTCTTTGGTGATGCAACATTCGAAATGAACGAAACAGATGCACTAATAATCAATGGTGTTGTTGTCGATCTAATGAAATAGGCATTACGAATTAGATGAAATTCTTGTTCGTTCATCAGCATTGATGTGATGTCCTTAAATGGGGGAAACCTTACGTCTTCAACAATTAACATTGCTAAATCGCGGCGTCGTGATAAACGGACAACTCGCGCTTTATATTCGACACCATTTGATTGAACTGTAACTTGCGCGTTTTCGTCCACAAAGATATGTGAAACTGTCACTAAACATCTTCCGAATAAGCCTATTCCGTAGACTGCTCCTTTGCTTGTGACTTTCACGGCATTATTTTGAATACGATCTTTTATTACTTCCAATAAACTCTTTTCCTGATGAATTTCTTCTGATAGGGTAATGTTATTTCCTTTCACATTCTTCAATGATTCCTCAAGTTCTTTTCCGTATGTGTTTATTAAGAAGTTCAATCTTTCAATGTTTGCTTCAGCTATTGCTTTATTGAATTCAGTACGGACATCCATTGATCGGCTTCTAAAATCGTTTTCCCAACGATCCCATTCTTTCTTCTTTCCTGCGTCGTATGCTGCTTGTTTAGCTTGTCGTGCACCCTCATAGTTACCATTCATCATTTCACGTCTATAAGTTGTTGCATGATCTTTAATACACTCATCAGCATATTCATCATCATCTGCAGCTCCGCCTGCTGAATTGGATGTAACCGGTGGATCTCCATTAAACATCTTAACAAACAAAGTTGTTATTGATGCGATGGAAACCACTCCTACTAAACCAATGATGATACTCAAAGCCTTATGATCCTTAATAAAATCTTTGATTGTTTTTGATTTATAGTCATGATACAATTTGTTCATTGTTGCATTCATTTTATGATAGTTAAACATGGGATTTGTATTTCCAATATTTGACTTCACATATTCATGAATTTGTGCAACACATTCAGATGGTAATAAATGTAATCCAGATGCCAAATGACCCCTTTCAACAAACATATTGTATTGTTCATAGCTAAAAGAATGTGTTCTATTTTGCCACGAATAACTAATTTGCATTTCATTCGGATGGTGTTGAACATTTAGACCGAGATCTTGTAGAATCCCAATGTAAAGTCTCCTATCATGTAAAATGATTTCTCTTTGTACATCAACTATGTATAATTTACATGACACACCCGGCATAACGTCATTTAAAATTGTGGCAATATTTAGAGCGTTAGCTACTAAATCGTCGTCATTGTTAATATTTCCTGGCATCAAGTCCGATGCATCATTAAAGCTCTGCACTGCTTTTGAAAATAATGATGGTGTAAATTTAATACTAACACCATTATTTTTAGAGCAACATGATGCAACAATTCTAGATTTGGATGAAAATACTTTCTTTAATGATTGTATATCATCACATAAAACTGTGGCATCATATTCCATTGCTGTGCTAAATGTTTCGTTAACCTGAATAACCTCATTACGATCGATTACATTGGCCTGGAAAGTCCTATAGATGTAACTTAATACCTCTTGTTCGGTCATCTCTTGATTATTTAAAATATAATGACCTCGTTGGTTAAGTTCGATAGTAACAGCTTCACTGCCCATTAAAACTTTGTCATTATATTCAGTGATTATATTACCGAACAATCCCAAACGTCTAGCTATACCTGATGATGCACCATAAGTATTGACCATCCATTCAAAATTGTCTGATTTAAACCACCAATTCTTAATTCGTTGTTTATTATTAATATTCTTGTTAATAATATGGTTTGTCGCGATGATATATTGATTGTCTTCGTGTCCATGATTTATCCACTTTAAGAATGTTTCATATGTTTCCTTGTTGGGTGTTAAGCAATCATCAATGATGTATACTCCACGTTTCTTTGGTGTTTCTACAAAATTTTCCACATTAAATACTTTCCAACCAATGTATGATTGAGTGATTTTATGTGCAATTTTGTTGGCTAAGCGTGTCTTGCCAGTTTTCAGCGGTCCTTGAATACGAACAACTTTAAAAACTTGTCCTCCATTGTTTGCTTGATTTTTAACATTGATTTTCTCAAGGAAGCTTGTTCTTGCCATGAGTTGTTCTTTTTCACTTTCCAATGCAGATGTAAGCGAGTGTTGTTTGATGAAATTCAACTCCCGTTTTGCTATTTGGAACATGATCATCCCTAATACTTCATCAATGGTTATTTCTTGATATCTGATGTTTGTCGATGTTAATTCGCGTGTATTTACCACGAATCGGAAGCGCAAATGTGAAAAATCAGGTTTGCGATGTGAATTTATTCCTTGTCGTCCTTTTACCAATGGGTCAATGACTTCAAATCTTAAAATACGGTCCCATGTTGCTTGTGCAGCTGCTATGTCTAACACTGAAACAATGCTTGGACATATATTGTTTGATGTCAAGAAAACGCATTTCAATGCACTTGGTTGATTTTTCCCTTCAAGATGAGCAGCTTCTAAATTGAAGTGATCTCCTGATAAGATTTGATTCAATTGTGGTAAATTCGGATCTTCTTTTCTCAAAGCCATAAATTCATCGATTGTGCCAAAATCCTGTCCTCCATATGGTCCATAGTATCCATCTTTACGCGACATGTTCATGTTATATAATTCTGGACTATAGCCGAGTTTTTCAGCCATTTTTCGTGCACAATATACTGATAATGATGATTTGCCCACAGATGCTTCTCCTGAAAAGAGAACACCTAAGGTTTCTTGTCTCTTAACAGCACTTAATATGATTTTAATAGCTGCCAATTTATCAATTAATCTTTGCATATTTTGCAAGATCAACGAATAAGCAGTCTTGGATGTTATTGATAACGTTTTTGATTCATATTTGTGCGTTATTACGGGTAATGTCTTGTCTACTGCTGTGTTTAATTCTAACAGCAGGGCACGATCTTTAAGGAAATCCAAATATGGTAAGACAGCTAATTCAGCTGATCTTTTAGCCCATTTATGTAATTCCAAATGTGCTTCTTGGTCGCCTGTCAAATCGAGGTGAAGTAAGTCTTCAAATAGGAATTTGGTAACACTTTTAGCTAAATTTGCTACGTGTTCCGTGCTTCGAATAAGCATACCCTTTTGAATGACTGACTTAATGTCGCAAATATTGAATGTTGTAAGACCTCCGACGATAATAGCTATCACAGATGTAATAGCTGGATAAATCCATGCCAATGAATTGGCTTTCGTTTCGGAGTCAAATGATTCGGCTAATTTTGGTATTTGTTCAATCACCTTTTCGGAGTTGAACTTAACGCCATTGTCACTAAACAAATGGCCTAAAGTCACTATAAATGTTATTAATGACGACACTATAGTTGTTATTGATAAAATCTTACTTATTGTGCTAGATTCTCTCAATGTCATCATGGATGTCCCTACAGCTAATAGCGATGTTGTTAGTGATGATATAAATAGAGTTGTTGAACTCCCGAAGATTGGTGTAAACCAAGATGTTCCTACGCTAGTAGCTATGACTTCTGTCAATTTTGTGAAAGGAACTTCTGCGTCCGGCATCTTCTTCGTTACTTCGTCCCATGTTGGTAAATGCTCAACTGATACTATCTTAGGTTGATATTCATCAGGAGGCGGTGTAACTTTGTACATATTGTCTATACCTTCAGATGATTGGGAGCTATGACCTGAGTCAGAGCTATAGTCAAGTACGCCTTTCGGTTTGACTTTTTCCCAAACTGGATCAGTGAAGATCGTTTTTGGATTAAAGGTCGTTGTAAACGAAACTTTATCCTTTTCTTTCTTGACCCGGTTCTTGACGTGTGGTTTTGATGATGTGCTTTTAATCGCATCAACAGGACCAGGGGCCTCAAACGATTTGGTCGTAAGTATCTTAAGTGTACTACCCTCACTCTTTTGTTGAATCAACGCGTTAGTCAAAAAGATCTGATCGCGCAGTTTCTGAGCTTGTTCTGATAGTTGTTTGGCAGCTTTCGTTTCAACACGAGTGCCAGTATTTTTCAACTTAATTGTTTTAGTTACGATTTTCTTTTCTTTAGCATCAACATTATCCACTTCGATTGTGGATGCACGTTGATGACCATTGAAAATTTCATCATAATCTGCGTCACTCTCAGCGGCGGAAACAGTTGTTTCTTGGTCGATCTTATCGAGCACCACTTTTAATTGCTTTTGCAATTCTTCTAATTGTCTTGTGAGTTCAATCAATCCTTGATTGATATCTTCTCTACGTTCTTCTTTTGTTTGAATGGCTATATTATTTTGTAATTTTGTTGCCATTGTTGTTGTTGTTATTGTTGTTTTGTTTTCAAAAATTTTGTTTAAAATGTTATAAAATGAAATTCTACTTTTTAAAAATTTAATTTTAATATTGATTTTAATTCTTTTGTTAATTTTTGTCTCTTTTAATTTAATTTTTATTTTGTTTTTAATTTTAATTTTAATAATTTCTTTTTCTCAAATTTTTTAAAACAAAACAACAATAACA
>Ga0213932_1000051_pt1 | contig 9839 bp, 4 predicted proteins | sample McNCre1117MT_FD_169128 | JGI IMG/M metagenome (GOLD analysis project Ga0213932, IMG submission 169128) | Metatranscriptome of freshwater microbial communities from McNutts Creek, Athens, Georgia, United States - 11-17 MT (Metagenome... | ecosystem: Environmental > Aquatic > Freshwater > Creek... | reverse complement strand
TTGCAAATTAGAGAAAACCACGAGTCATCGTCGTGGGCGATGTATCCCCAATGGGGTCACTATCCTCGTATAATAGTGTTTTAAAGAAAAGCAGCCTAGGAGGTCTGTCTCCAATGGATAGGCCTGTTTGGCCATTCTGCAATACCGCCCACGAAAGCGGCAGAATCTTTATACATGATTCAATGTTTAACATCTGATGCTACTGATCGTCAGCATCAGGACTAGGGTAAGCCCCGAAGGACAGAATGGGTATGCACTTGAAATGGCAAACCTGAAAATTCGGACTAGCCGCTAAATAAACGTCAACAGCAGAATTATCCGAACGCACAGATGCACCAGTGTCGTCTGAGGACAAAATATCAGATGTTATTATGACAGTATCCTCAGCATACTCATTCCCGATCAACCCAAGGATATATGGATCATCACTAGACAAATTGGTGGGTAAAAACAATGGCCTAGTGTAATCTGGAACATCAACAGTTATACCTGGAGCCTGGGCGGATGTAACTGCACCACCAGTGCCAGAAACGACTGCAGCCAGAGATCTTGCACGGGCGTAAGCAGCACTAGAATTATTAGCAACAGTAATCAGGTCCCTATTGGGCAGATCGCCTAAAGACATAGATATAGAAATCTGCTTAACATTACTATCCGGACGCATGCCAACACGCCAGCGCACCGACCCTTTATAACCATGAAACATGGCAGCCACCATCCTCGCGTAATAATTACCAGAAAAATTCATCTTATGCGCAGAGGATGTCAAGTCAGCAGCATCAACATCAGTACCATCAACATACCCACTACCAGATGGGAAGCGCGGAAGAATGACGTTGCTAAAAACGGGACTACCATTCCTAAAAGTGTAAGTCCCTGACGCTAAAGGTCTTATAGAACGCCAAAAACAAGCCCTATGAATAAGTGCTCTCAGCGATAAGATATCTTCGCCAAAACACTCGTCTAGATGTCTAGAAACTTTGGGCTCACACAAGACATTAGTGGAAATATCTTCATCTCCAAGTTGGGCATTGGCCGACTGCAAAAAATACTGGCTCGATAAAGATTTAAACCAAGAATTATCAGGTGGGTGCATCATAGGAACGGCAAATTGAGCATCCTCAACCCATGTCTCAATCATAAGGTTCACATCTCCAGTATCTGATGGACAAGAAAGCTCCTGAAACACTTCAGCCTTAACAATACCATTGATGCTAGCACTATCATAATAAGCCCCGCCAGTCCCAACTGCCAGACAGGTCCGCCACACATTAGCGGCACCAAGCCCATTAAACATACCTGTGGTTTTCAACCAATGGTGTTGGGCATTCATAGGAATCCGAATTGTTGCCTCCGTTGTTGCTGCTAGGTCAATGATCAGAGAGGGAATAACAGCTTCTGCAGGTGAGGAAACACCAACACCCGCAGAGTCATAAAAAACCCGAACTTTACCACGATGGTGTTGGCTGCACAAAACCTTTATCTTGAAGCAGACTGTTCCACGCCAATATCGAAAAAAGGAACCGACATAAGCAGCTGGTGATGTCGCAACCAAGTAATATGCTCCAGTGGCAGCACCAGTCTTGTCCAATTTAGTATAATGTTCTGGGGTGACAGAGGCCTGAAACAGCTGTGTCCCAACAGAGTGAGAAATGGTCCAAGGCGCGCGATTAAGATACATTGGCCGAGCTGCGAGAGTTGCTATATCTAACTCATCAGCACCAGGCTTTGGATCAGAAAATAACTGAACCTGCGACCCTAAGGATAGCGAATCACAAGGAGGAGGGTCCTCAGAATTGGTTAAAGCAGGAAAAGTGTTGGGAACCACAAATGACGGCTTCACACTAGAGGGATAATTAGTGAGCCCAAGTAATCTGGCAGCCCGGGCAGCCAACCCAGCCCACGCTGCTGGTTGATGCAATCCAGCTCGCTCGAGATCTTTAGACACCCCCTGCAAAGTGGCTGACTGCAAAGTAACAGTGGGCCCAGCTAATTCAGGGTCTATGAATGAAGCTGTCACCGTAACAGTAGATGTAGTAGTGCTGGCTGTCCCTGCAGTCCTCAAGGGCATAAGAGAATGAACTAAAAGCGTCCCCATAGAGGATGTAGATCTATTAGCCAGATCGAACCAAGGGAAAGGGAATATAAACGGAATGCGCATTGACACTGTAGGGGTCTCCTGAGGTGTCAAGACATGGTGGTGCTGCAATGTAGAACGTTGAGAAAGGTCTATAGCAGATGCTGTGGTGCCATCCCCCATAGTTAAGATGGTGGGAGATCCATAGCTAGGGGTATATGAAGTCGAAGAAACTTTTTCCAACGGTACATAGTCAACGCTTAGTGCAGAATAATGGAAAGGGGACGCAGAAAAAGTCACAGTCAGATATAGCCCTGAGCGAAACCATTTGTAGGTGCGCAGCTTATTATAAATGTGCGCATTTGCAAAAAGCAATGCATAAGGATCTATATTCAGTGCAAAATCTTGCCCTTCTGTCCATGTAGACGTAGAAATAACGATGGGTCTGGCCGCGAATGACGTTAAGGATAACTCTGCTGATAACGCGGGCTCAGGGTCACGGAAAGGGGTGGAAGAAACAACAGTCTCCGCCGATATATTAGTAAAATCAATAGTTTTGGAGAGTCACATTTAAACACTAACTACTAGACTCAACGTAGATAGTGTGGTCTGTTGGAAGTATACCAAACTGCAAATTCTGGGGATCGCCCAAGGTAGCACTTGTATCTGCCTATCGCCCATTACAACTTTTGGGGTAAAGAATTACAGAATACAGGGGAGGGGTTCACTAAGGAGGGGCCTCCAAAAAGATCCGGAATGAGTATTTTAACGAGCTTCCCAGGCTCGGAGAAAAGAAAAAAGACTTAATAAAAGCTGGCTACAGTGCTATCAAACCCATCGATAAAAATAGGTGGGGTCATATCTTTGATGTATTGCTCCAGTTTCGGAAATAAACCATCCGGCATCGAAATATTGGCAAATATACAATACCGTTCTATAGACTCTCTAATTTCGGCACCAGTTACGTGTAATAAAGTATCTCGCCACACAGATGATAAAATGTCTCGCTGGTGAGACAGCGGGTCAACCCCAGACGCGGGCTTCTTAGAAATATATAGCCGGCGTAGAATACTATCATAACTCAACGGTGCGATCACACCAACTCTGGAATGTACAAACCTGCGCTTCAAAAACTCAATATCGGCTATGTCATCACAATCCTTTCCAACTGCGCTACTCTTATCAAATGTTGTATAATCAATAGAAAATAACGCCATTTCTCGAGCAATGGAATCATAATTAAACTTAGAAAAGCGGGGCGGTACACACAGGACGTGATCATCACCATATGTGGCAAAGCGCACATATAAGAAAAACTCCTCAACCGTATAGCCCACCCTACACCACACATACATCAATAGCAATAAAACTGAAACGCAATTGGTGTGAGTGGTTAGAGCCTGTCCTGATGGATTAACCCCAAAAAGTTGATATAGATCTGTATCTATAAGCATAATAGGGTGCACTAAGATGTAAATTAAGGTGTTCATCGCCACAGTATCTGCCCTATCAAAAGCTGATCCACGGATGTTCTCATTGACTCTACGCAAAACCCCTAGCGAGCGCTGCGTTATTGCCGCAGGCAAACGTTGATCGAAATTTCCAAAATCGCCAGCAATGCACCGAGTTGTAAGCTGGGTCAGATTGGCATACAAAACATGCCATTCATAGTTGAAACAATTCAATCCAACACAAATACCGCTATTCATACGCACGCGATACAACTGCCGAATCAACAGACCGAAATACCGCCTAATTAATATAGTGAGCAATGTTGGTGCTGCAAATATTAGCCGAGGACCTCTTGTTTCAGCCTTCTCCCTACTAATCGGCTCATCCTTGCGAGCCCCGCGAAACACAAAGGCCGGGGCTTGACCGCTTCGAATGGCTCTATCGAGTCTCTCCAGTTGGTCCGCAGGAGCTGGCTTCAAAGCATATTGTGTGCGACCATCCTCAACAAAAGTTGAAAATTGTTCCATCTTATTAGTATTGTGGGGAAAGCCAAACCCGGTACGCATGTTGAGCATCTCCAAACCATCCATCCCGTGTATGGAGTTTATAGAATGGTGGTACGATAAAGCTCCATGCCTATGGTCAATGTCATCCTGAATATTAGTGTTGATGAGACTTGAAAAATGGTTAACCAACCCATCGGCACACCTGTCTAAAATAGCTGTATCCCAACCATCCTGCCTTGTAGCAGATATATTGTCCAAAAAATTCTTTTTTGGCAAATACCCTACAGAAATCCCATTAACCTTAGCTTTGGGACTAAGCAAAGGAGCTTGTTTCTGTTTAGTTGGGAACCATTCCTTAAACCAAGGTATTCCCTGGGCATCGACAAAAGGAGTAGACACCACATTAGTATCATAGGCGGACAACTCACCGACCCTTCCAAGGAATTCCACATTCTGTCTAGACCCGAATTCTCCATTAGTTCCAGTATGCCGATTGGCTGGTCGAATTTCTCCAACGGGGCATATCTCTTCAGAATCCAAGCAAATGCCACAATCGGCACTAGGCTCACCAACGGTAGCTATGGCAGTCATTGCTGCCTTCAAACAGTTATCCACATCTGCTTTGGTTATAGCAGTTGACTGCCCAAAAACTGTACCATCGAACCCATCTTCTCCACGAGAAGTGTGGAACCCAAACACGGCGAAACAGCCATCTACACAACCAACGAGCGCGCGCCCACAATCACCAGCTTTAGTGCCACCCCTCAGAAAGGGATACCGGATGCCGCCCCACATGTGAGGAATAAACTCAACAGCTCCAAGCACTAAATCTTCATCATCATCAAAACCCACAAGGTCACATATAGGATTACACGGATATGGGGACTCTAACAAATACCCGTAGATGCCCTTCGACATAGTGTATGAAGGTATATGCAGGTATAAAATATCACCGTCACCTCTAACACACTGACACGACGAAAAGTCGACAGTGAAACTGACAGGACTATTTGGGAGCCCGTCAGCATTCCTACCTCTGGAATTGCGCACTAGTTGTAAACTAATGGGTTGATGGTCACCATCAGGCCCAAAAACTGTATGCTTGTTTAACACAATCCAGCCTGCATAGGGAGCACCCAAAACCTGGAAATGACCAGTGGAAACAGTTCTGCTAGCTTTGGTAACGGAAACCTTGCCCACACAGTTAGAAATATACCGTAAACAGCCTTCCACAGCTGCTCCCCTAGCCGCGCGAGACATCCTAGATAAAGGGGGGGCATGCCGATTAAAATTCCAAGTGGACATAGTCGGAAATGACCCATCAACTTTCTGGAAATTACTTGGCGCCACATCTGCCTGACACCTATATTTATGATTAGATGGAGGGCGACTTACACTAGACATAACTTTCAGCAGCACAATTAACGATCCAAGGCTAGCCAACAACCAAGCTCCATACACCAAACAATGCTTAGCAGTTGTGGTTGCCCTCCTAGCATCAGCAGTCACAGCTCTGAGATCCGACACAGAACCGCGAAGACTGGAGACCACATTAGGGATTGCGATTATTAAATTCCATATAGGGCCAACCACAGGCTGGATCAAAGACATGAGCCAAGGGAGAACACCAACATAAAGTGCCCTACAAATCATAAAAACAGAGGCTGTAGTGCTCAATAGCTGTATAGTGGTATCATAACTCTCTAGAACACGACCACGTATAACACGAGCTCTCCTTCTAGGCACTCTATCCTCAGCACTAACAACGGGATCCAGGGGCGCGAAACGCTCTCTACCATCGGCTTGGTGTGCGCAAATGGATCTATAGATGCCGCAAGTTGGGCACACGGCACTAGGGACACAAGCACAGGTTGACCGATGGCACCCGCAAGCCTCACAGACAGGCAATCGCGATAATGCTGAAACAGAATCCATGAAGCTTTCTTGAACCGCGAAATGATGGCGACACGCATCTCCTATAACACGCATAGCCACATGAATGTCAGTCTCCTCAACCATAAGCTGAGTGCGTTTTACAGTAGGCTCTGGTCCCGAATCATCGGCAGTGACCCGCTCCATACTAATACTCCACCAACTATCCAAATCCTCACCTGAAGCCCGTGGTATCCTAACCAGATCTCCTGACAAAGTTCGCTCACGTGGTTTAAGCCGAATCACATATGGCAAACGGCGCAACACTGCCGATGGATAAGTGAAATTGGCATGCGTGAACAAATGGTCAGTATTAGAAGTGGCAAGCAATAGATCGCCAGTAAAAAAGTTCTTCCCTTTGTCCTCTACTGCAGCCGCTTCCATCGGACAAGGTATATTGTTAACAAACTTAATAATCCCTTGCACCCCATTATCCACTACACCAGGTCCCGGTATCCTCGCCCCAGCATCATCTATCAGAATAGTATGCTGGGATGATTTAAACCCGTCTGGGAAATTATTGTCTGCTGGTAAGTTGTAAGTATACTCAGGGTTGATGGACAACCCACGTTGGAGCTGTAACACAGTCTTAACCATATTAAGGAAATGGCTTTTACAACATCCAGAGGGCCCCGTAATCAATAGAGAAAAGGGGGCCCGTCTCATAGCGCACCCACGCAAATATGCACTAATGTTATTAGTAACATGTGCAAGGGCACTCAATCTATTAGTCAACTCCACCGGCGAAACAATATGGTTTGATCTAGCGGAGTCCACAAGGGCCTGGCCAACCCGAACAAGAGCGTCAATATTCTCTAGAAGCTGCCTAGCACTAATCGACTTATCTATTCCAGTTACGGGATTAAAACACTTGTCATCTATCGGGTGGTTATACCCCACATAGTAGCTAGTCGCCTTCAGCCATCGCCTGGCAGCTGTTAAATCAAAGACGGATGCATTACCATTATATGCTGCAGCACCTGTTGAAGTCAACCACTCTAACCCGGAAATCACCTGATCTATAACTGAAGCCTTTTCAGTAAATCCGGTACCCTCCATATCATCAACCACGCTAGTGAAACCAGCCCAAGAGAAGGAAAAGGGGTTTCTCGCCAAAGTGACCACAAACGCAATAACCACAAAAACACTGCGCACAATGCGCTTGGAAGACCCAATCTTAGCTACTGAAGACAAAAAATCAAATATGCCTGACAGGCTAAACGATTCAAAAGCCTGTAATTCAATGAAATCACTACTCTGTGGCAAAAATTCCGGTGAAACAAACAAATCCGATATCATAGGGAAGCCCGACAACAATTGAGTGGCCTTCTCTAAATAAAATTGGTTAATATGCCGCCTAGAATACTCCTTGGCCTCGACAGTAGATGCATCAGACACCCGAAAATGCTTATAAAATCCGGCAATAGGCTTAATCTGGACAGCAAAAGAAAAGTCATCATCCATTATATGGTTTAAGAAACCTTCAATCAAATGTAGTGGGGGAGGGGGAACACCCTCTCTAATGGAGAACTGATGTGAAACATACTGTAAAAATCCTACATCGGACGGTAAATCATCTAGAGAATATGGTAAAAAGATGCGACCAGTTTTAACATTAAACTGCTTCTGAATCACAAAATGCCACATAGCAATTGTGGGGTCGGAGGACTCAGATGGGGCAGGTGACCAGATCCATGATCTAATATACTTACCCAATTTAAAACCCATACCCAACACGGCTTCATCAGGAAAAAATTGTTCAAACTGATTCTGTAAGCACTCACGAAACCGTGCAGTAACAAACGACCCAATCAAGGCAATCCTGTGGACAGTAGTGTTGGCGCACGCCATATTCATCACAAACAACCAAACATCTACAAAAAAAGTAACGCAGTCAAAGGTTACAGAAGACTGAACATCAACACTGAATTCAGTACACAACTTGTCAATGAGATCATCTCGACAACGTAATAAGACTTCGTCAAAAGTCTCCCCAGTGAAGTCAGCGGATGTGTATGTAGGACTGATGTGAGCGTATTGACCTCTTATAGCCCCAATTGTGACATGTCCATTCCACAACCCAGAATGGAGTTGATATATATCCACGGTTCTCAGTCCATAAGTGGGGGGACAATTTGCATAATAATCATCGAAAATTGCCCATAACAAATCAGGGAAGGTTCTAAAATCATAAATACGGAACCATCTAGAAAGCCTAGAGCGCGCAATAGATGCTATATCTAAAGCACTAAATGAAGTCGACTGACACACCACCCTAGTAGAATTTTGGTCTAAAATCACAATCTGTATCATCACACTCAATAGGCAGATGGCACAGCTCAAGTGTAGATCAACTAAAACACAAGCTAACGCGTTAAAAAACATATGTAACCCAACTGCTTGGTGCCAGGGTAACAAAGATCGCAAATAATGATCGTATAAACACACACCACGAATGAGTATAGCACACAAGCCATGTTGTGGGTATAAGGCTACCACATACGTCCAAGCCTCCAACCCAATAATCACACACCAAGGTATGACCCCCCCAAAATGGCTAATGGTCTCCTCAACAATGGGTGATCCAACAACAACAACAAAGAAAAAGGCCCACTGCCCAGCCCACTCTGGCACAACTCCAAGATTCAAAACAACGTATGGAGTCAGTAGGAGGCCAAACAAGAAATAAGGAACTGAGACTGCAAGTATATAATTCACAATACACGAACCAAAGGAAAAAAACCCAATCAAATCTGGCCCAGAAGACGACATGTACCGAAACCTTAGGCAGTGATATAAGTCAAACCCAATAAGTGTAAAACTGGTGGGTAAACTTGCCAAAGACAGGCAATTTGATGAAATATAATCTCGCATACTCATCTCAAACTGCCACGAAAAAGCCCTCAAGCAACCAAAGTAAGAAAACTTTGGACTAAAACAAAACTCAGCGGTGATTGTAGGACCACAATTATGTACAAACTCATCACCACAAACTCCGCTAACATTCACATTGCGCAAACTCCTGGGTTCGACCACAAACAAAGTTTGTAGCACCAGAAGGGCACAAAAAATCAAGCCTAGTATAGGAACAACTGCAACCCGGCTGAAAGGTGCAGACTCCTTAGCATTCTTCAATATTGAAAACATGAGCATGATGCTGATGGCCGAAATTTACCTACAACATTCCTGGGATTTCCAGCGAACACAGCAGGTGATCTCAAGGGATTGCCTCCCAAGCAGATTCTTTTATTAAAGAAAAGATTAAGTTAAAGGATCGTACAAACAAGCTAGACAAGAACATTGGCTGTAATAGCTCAAAGACACATCGACACACGCACAATACTGATTGTGTGTAATGGTTCCTAAGTAGTGGGAATGACCCTCTCCACAATAGGCGATATCACGCGCGCCATATCAAACTGGAGAACACCTACATGACTAAAAGTAAAACAGCAATGAGCTAACATTAGCACCATTGACGAAATTATTATTATTAAAGAAAAGATAGGAGAAAAGTTAGAAAAGAAAGAAAGCTTACTCTCAAGCTGTCAGGTTCTTACACCTAGTAGCCCCGTTAGTGGGGCTGACTCCTGGTATTGCTCCCAGGAAGGTTCTGGATTCCGCGGTCCATTCCTCAATAATTGAACTCTAAGCAAATATACACAGACAAGGGTTGCTAGCCCATAAGCCTGGCTAAAAAGTGATTATTATTATTAGTTAGAAAAGAAAGAAGTAGGGAAGGTTACATAATATAAGAGATTAGGTAACCCCAAGAAACGAAAATTATTATTATTAAATAAAGAATAGAATAAGGGAGAGAGAACTGGTTGATCCACCAGAGAGGCAAAATAAAGTGATGGCAAAAAGCCACC
>Ga0213932_1000050_pt1 | contig 9865 bp, 2 predicted proteins | sample McNCre1117MT_FD_169128 | JGI IMG/M metagenome (GOLD analysis project Ga0213932, IMG submission 169128) | Metatranscriptome of freshwater microbial communities from McNutts Creek, Athens, Georgia, United States - 11-17 MT (Metagenome... | ecosystem: Environmental > Aquatic > Freshwater > Creek... | reverse complement strand
TGGAAAAGAAGCCAGAAGTCTCTGACTTGTATAAAAACGTGAAGATTTGTCAGAGACAAATTTAGTTTATAACGCGCCTTCTCGCGTCACAATGCAAGTGTGAAAAATGGTGCTCCATTATATCGAAGAAAATTGAAATCTTCTCCGGTAGAAAAGAACGTGACTAACTCTAGAGCACCGTCTGTAGTTATGTTCTGAATGGCAACGGTAAATCGCCTAAACCAATAGCTATTATATCCTGTATAGGGAGAACCTCCAGTCAAATTATCATTTATGCTGAACATAAACAAATTATTTGAGAAATAGGGGAACTCAACCTCAACACCAGCATTCGTTTGTGTGAATTCTAGTGAGGTACCACAGGTAGTAACAATCGGTAGATTTTCCATATCATCTAACGCATATCCAGTATTCTGAGCAAATCCAGCAGCTACCAATCCTACACTGAGGGGAATATTCCCATCATTAGGAAGGTTAGTAGTTATAATATGCCGGAAAGAACCTCTCATACCAATATACGCATATCTCAGATACTGAAAAATACTATTCTTAAATGGTTTAGTAGAATTAATACCATAAATAACGGGATTATCTGGAACAATAGGTGTTTCAACCAGAACTGCTGATCCGTGAGGTATATCATATATCTGCGTACGATCTCCAAAAGCTGGTCGCTTCATCAAAGGACGAAACGATACGTGCTTTTCTCCAAAATAACGAGTGGATATTCCATCTTCACTAGAAGAAGAGGGATTAAGATCCTCCGTTAAATAAGGAGTAGATGTAAGACATGCAGACTCAGATACGACTTCACGGGCCAAAGGTAAGTTCTGATTTTCAGGTACTGCAACTTGTAGATCCTTAGAATACACATATACATTAACGGGGATGAAAGTAGATGACAATGATGTAAGCGAAGTAAACGGTGTTACATAAATAAAACCATTACAATACGCATCCATATTAAATCCTGCTTCATCTAAATAATGGTAAGATGTAGGAGTAACTGTCGGCAACCATTCGAAATCACGTGCCCAATTAACTGTCACTTCTACCATCTGCGTTTCCTGTAAATCTACCATGATCGAAAACCTCTTATTGATAGCGGTCGAATCATCAACGGTAGTCTGATTCCATAGAGCCGTATTCGGTTCATAGACAATCAAAACTTTACCTCTATGATACTGGGAGGGTACAAATTCAAATCTGAATGTAATAGAACCTCTCCAATATGTAAACGGCTGTGCGGCAAAAGCTAGCGAAGTAGGTTGATATACTGTGTAATCTTTTACAGCTCTAGAATATAAAGCGGGATTAATGCGTTGCTTATAGATTATGGTACTCATGGGGACATCCGAATCAAGCCACGAAAACGTCCTATAAAAGGACGGACGAGAAGCCAAATAGTGAATCGTAAGTTGATCTTCGGAATTACCGAGCATATCCTCACCCAGATCTAACTCTTGTAGAGGATCAAGGACTATACGTCGAGCAACGGAATTACCGATCGCTAAACTAGTATTCTGAATAGGCATGTTCCTAAAAATATCAACTCTCTGATCCATTACTGGTTTAGACCAACCCATAATACTCGCTACATCTCTAATAGCTCCTGCTGCGACCTTAGCTGCTGTAGCTACTGGTCCCACAGCAGGTTCCATGGTTGATGCAATCGACTGTATTCTCGAAGCAATGTTCTCGACTGGACCTTTTTGTATTTCAGACTCTGCAGCAACAAGACGCGTACCTGTAGACGTACCTAATTGGACATTGGTGAACCATCCATACACCTGAACATAAGCTGAGGGACTACCAGTTACCGCAGAGGATAAGAGGTTAATAGATCTCAACATTATCTGACCGAGAGCTGCAGTATCTGAAAAGCTACTTACTGGAGCAACCGTACCATAATTGAAAAGCTTTAATAAAGGCTTGAAATTAGCATAAGGAATACTAATTTCTAGCGGTTTATTCTCGCGGACGCACATTATGGCTGAAGATTCTGCTTGAGAAAGATAGTTTATCAATAGATTCCGATAATTTACAGAAGTAATATGAGCCTCCAAATTGGCCAAGGGCTCATTATATCTAGCAAAGGGTTGATAAGAAACTAATAATTTAGCGTAATGGAAAGGAGAACCTGCAATAGATATCCTCAGATGAAGATCTCCTCTAAAATAAGCATAATTTCTCAACTTTGAGCGTATAGATACAGACTGATTTAGTAATTTATCCCAAGGATCTATGACTAAATCAAGATGATCTCCTACCTTCCAATCAGTGGACCCAATAATAACGGGTCGGGAAAAGAAATCCTGTATTTCAGCTATTTCCTTCCCTCCTACACTGTAGGATGGTGATATCAGATTATCTATATGTTCAACTGATGAGCCTCCCATATCTTCTAATGTTTCGTTTTTAACGACTGTATCTGCACTTCCTGATTTCATTTCAAAACTCATAGATTCAGAGAATAAATCAAGTTTATTCTTTCGATTAGCACAATTATATATAGAGTAGACAATTTCACCCAAATCTACGTACGCATACATGTAGCGTATATTGAATTTGGATTGTCTATGCTCTAATAAATCTCGTACTTGGTCAAAAGAATAAACAGAAATATCATCGAAATGAGCTTTGAGAGAATCAAGAATATATTTCAATAAATCCTTAAAATCACTAGTAGCATCCAAAGAGATAGTATTTGAATAGTCTAGTACGGATTTGGAAAACAGTTCTAATCGTTTATACTTTGTCAAATTCTTCTCTTCTTCTTGAAAATTGTAAATATTATCTAATATTACTTTGTTAAATCATTAATGAAATTCATTCCATGCGGGGCGATTTATTCCTACATGAAAATATTCTACTTGAATTTTGCGTATTTTTATTTAAAAGGGGTTGGGTACTGTAACCGTACTAATGTCGTTCTCCCCTTTATATACTTGCAAATCCAGACCCCAGAGAGTAGAAAACTCTGGGCGGAATTTTGACTTAAGTGATGAAAAAATCTTCCCCGAAAATATTGGAGAAGATTTCATCAAAAGTAAAAAATGTAACATCGTTAAGTGGAAATGACTCTCTATAAAATGAACACAATTGTTCACGAATGCTGTCAAATTCCTCTCTTCGAAAATGGAATGCCAATTCATATAATGCTGCTTGTAAACTTCCATATAACTGCTCACTCATAGCAACATTATTAGATGGGAGAGTCCACATTAAAGATCTCCGAATAGAAGAGATATCAAGTGGTGCCAACCATCTAGAAATATCATCCCTATACACAAATGTACGCTTAAGAAAAGAAATATTTTCTATGTCAGTAAATTTACTATCTACCTCTGTTTTAGAGGGATTTGTAAAATCCATATTCAATGATCTGATAAAGTCACGATACGACAGAGCATTAAAATGCTCGATTACTTCTTCTTTTACAGACATTAACACGTCATCTCCATAGGTTAGAAGCAGTACATAATCGAAGAAACATAAATCTTTCAATACAGGATGAGAATACCAAAAAACCATAGGTAATAACATACCACATAGAGAATTGTCCTCTGCTGTCGCGTATTTTCCTGAACATCGCAAGCTGGGTATACGGAAGAGATCATTATTCACTTCTACTAATGGTTGCAGACTATCAGACAGACACGCCTCCACAAGAGAAATTGCATAATTATTATATCCTCGTCTCCGCAATATATTCACGATAATCTTACAAGCTGCCGCATTAATCTTAAAAGGCATTTTCTGATCATAATTAGAATAATCTCCCTCAATAATGTACTTAGAAAATGAATATAATCGTTTACGAAGAAGTCCCGCACTTGAATGCATGTTAGTTCCTATAGCAGTACAAAATATCTGACCATACTCAGACATAAGAGTGTAAAAAGGACTCAGTAACATACGCTGCACAAGTAAGAGGTCCAACGGAGACATATAGAAAAGTCGTGTTTTTCCAACAACTACTTTCTCTACCGCTCGAGGTTCATCTTTGAGTTGTGCTGAATATATAGATCCCGAATCCTCACGATTTTCAAATCTCTTGAAAATAGAATTTACGCAAGAGATAATTTCTTCTGTGGGTCTATCTATCCCATCCTCTCCGCGAATGAAATGATCTCTTTTCACACCCTCAAAGCCAAATCCTGATGATGTAGAAAGATTAATCCTTCTTGTAAAAGGATCTATTTCCACTCCATTTACTGCACTTTCAAGTGTTAATGGTTTTAGAAGAATATCCGCTGGTAAGAGATTATCAAATCTCTCTGTGCAAATATCTATAACTTTATCCATAACAACATCACTAACATCTGCTCTTTCAGAACTGATTTTCTCTAATGCAACATTATAAGGAGATATCCACGATCCATCTACGACAGTTGGTTTCATCATAGGCCTACTAAATTCCTGGAAACTAATATCTGGAAATTTCTCCGAAAATAATTCTTGAATTTTTTTGAAGAAAGGTGTCTTAACTAGTTTGCTCTTCTTATTAATAAGGACATATCCTGGCAACTTACCTATCACTGAAAAACGATTCATGGGAAGATAATTAACAGGAGATTTACTAAGAGGCATTTCAACTTCCATAAGAGCGCCCTGAGATGAGGCATGTATATATACTCCACTCTGTTTTAGCGCGACTATACCTTCCAACAACGATTTCTTATCAAAAAGGGAAGCATATGCTCTATCACCATTAACTTCACCTGCCGTATGTATACCTACAAAACCCTGTGCCGTCTCCAAATCAACAGTCAAGGGAGAACCGCACATACCTGGTTTATGTCCCGGAAACACATATTCGGCAAAATCTGTAATCTCATAATCTAAGAATTCATTCTTCACTACTTGCTTACCTTTAATACATGTAGCCACTATTGAATTATATCCTAATTTGGACATATATCTCTTACTACTCAATGTATCAGGAATATGCTTAAGAATAGACTTAAACATTTTTCCCTCAACACGCAACAAGGTTATATCATTTCCTAAATCATATCTATCATTAGGATTCATATAGTAAGTCTGAAGATGAGGAGTCAAATTTGGGGTAATTTGTGCACTTGACGAAAACGTAAGAGGAAAAACAGAGGAAGTTCCCCCAAGTACATGAGTATTGATAGCTACGATATTACTCTCTAAGCCGACTACATTAGTCTTCTCAGTAATACTATTCTCTTTAACTACAGTTACTGCAAATGTATTCTTGAGAATCCTATTACTCAGTTCATCCAATCCATTTCTATGAGGCAATACGGGTGGAACTTCTGTCACTATATTCCATATCTTATGATCAAGCTTATTAGGAACTCTGTGTCTAGAAGCACCAGCATCCATCTGTTCCTCGAAAGATTGTAGTTCTTCTTTGGGAGGATAATCAGTACTCTCCGAAGACAAAACATGCCGACTAATTAATTTCTTAATTAGAACACCGACACTTATTATCATAAGAACGTTTACAATTTTACGGATCTTAGGATTCTTAGAGATGAATTTAGTACTCTCAAAATCAAACAAATCAGTAAACCTAGTAAAGTAGAGGTCTATCTTACCCCTAACATATTCCTTACCGTAGTTGGTGGCATATGATAAACCATATACTGGACCCAAAAAGAGTAGCATGACAGAAACTATCAGCAAACGTTTCATCCAGGTGAATGAACCATAAAACTTTATAGTAGACCATTTACTAAATTCTTTAGTCGAATCTAAACACCACTTTGTGCACCTACTACTAGTTGAAGATAGGAACTGATTAAATCGCCGTTTCAAAGGAATTTTAGGAGGTGGAGGAGAAACCGATCTTATCATCTCTATAGGTTGATAAGTGTCCTCATTGACATGCAAGGTGGTTTCTACTTCTTCCTCCTTCCAAGGAGAAAAGAAGCCCTCTGATTTTGCCTCAATTTGTTCACTGATAGTCATCTCTGGAGGAAGAGAAGTTTCCTTAGGCTCAGACATTGCTTTCCTCTGACTAATATAAGATCCTTTCTTATATTTTCCAGCGGTCAAAGCAAATTCGTCAAGTGATTTCTGCTTTACGCCAAAAACATAATTATCGACTTTTCTACGAACTTCTTTACCTTCACTATTATAAAATTTATTATTTGAGGTATGATAAATCGGACCAGAGGAATCTTCAATAATATCAACTATGTCGATTCCCATTGACTCTTTAATTTCGGCGAAAATATCTTCTTGAATTCTAGATTTATCAGACATAACTTCATCATAAATTTGATCGAAAACATCAGTAGAACGAACTTTATCTTTGATTGCAGTTTGTGAGTCCAACCAAGCAATCATCATTTTCCTTAAAAGTCTTAATAATTCTACAATACCAGAATTACCTCGTCCTGTCATATAATATTTACTAATAGTAGACGTATTAGATGTAGGAACTTTACTAAAAACCTCAAAGTTCCAAACCTTCAAGGGATTAACGTCACTCTCTAATACTTTGCTAGAGTCAAGAGAATTAGAACCGTTAACTCGGAACTCGTCCTTCACAATAGGTTTAATGTATAAAAATCTGCGCTTCACAGCAGCAGGATTACATAAGACCAAATCCAAATTTAAATTCTCATTATTAGTATCTATAATTATCAATTCTGGTATAGCAAATACTTTGCCTTTGTCTCCAAAAGCTCTATTAAGAGGGGCAGGTAATGAATCAATAATAGTACACAATTCGGTAAGTATATCGTCACCCTTATTCTTGACTAAATCAGGATGTACATTTCCAACTTCGGAATAGTGAACTATTAAATGAGATAACATGTCATAACCTTCCCAATACTCAGAAGAACGAACTCTATGATAGACGAGAGAATCATCATAGTCTGCACCTTTGATAGTGGCAAAAAGTCGCATGATGGAATCTAATACGGTACTCTTACCAACTCCAGGCTCACCAAAGACAATAATTGCAAATGGCATTATTCGTGTGTTACCTAGTAAAACAGATTTTTCCTGGGCAACATGGTAAGACAAAGTAGCTTTTAATGAAGCCAATATACCCATAGAATTAATCATAGGGTTCATAGTCTCCAAAAGCTGTTCGGCTGTAAAAACAAGCTCCTCTCCTTTTTTCACAAATAATTTCCTTCCCATACATCCGGGAACATTATTACCAGCGAAAAGCTTATCACGATACATAAGCAAAACATTCATAGCATCAATACACTTAATGACGGGATTCTTACCTGTTAATATCTCATAAACGGGCTTACCCTCTAAAAGTGCATCGCCTATAGATAAGAGCGTACACACATTTCCCATAATGCTCTCCATCATGTCTGCCATACACATCTTACGAGGAGTTCCTATTACTTTAGTAATTTGTCCTGCAACATCTTTAGAGAAGAAACGCAAGGATACAACAGAAAGTAATAATTCTCTCAAAGTAGCTATAAGCTCACTATGCAGAAGCCTAGATGTAAATAACTGAAACCGTTCTGTCAGTCCTTCAGAGCGAACTCCGGAAAAGAATGCGGTTAACATAGAAAATAAGCGTCGAGCATATTTCTTAATAGCATCCAAGGAAAATTCGACGTTATTGGCTAAAGCATACATTGCAACACACGACACATATTCTCCGAAACTAGATGATTTAACTAGTTGGTATAAAAGTATACTGGTAGAAGTTGCAAAGCGTATAATTCCCTTATGTTCATCAACAAATGTAATGACATTAGATAATTTCTTCTCTAATACCGACATTACATCCGATATAAAGGAAATTTCTTCTTCGCCTTTCGGTTTTATCACAAACTTATCTGCGTTTAATGGAAGAGTATTTAGGATGTAATCAATTTCCTCGTCACCAGGGTCATATTCACAAAAATCAGACTCATATTCATCTGCTGACGACGGAGATTCTTTACTCTCAACACAATCGTTTCGCAAATTAAGATTCAGAAGATCATTCTCCATACTCACGAAAGCATCTGATTGTGTCGGAGACGTAATATTACCCTCAGAAATAAGTATTTTCTTATTACGAGGATGAGGATTACTCTTAGGTTTATCTCCTATCTTACGAATCTTAGAAAAACAACTCTCATGTAACTCTTCAAAAGAATAATCCCGTTGAAGGTTACGCAGTTGAGTACGTTGTTTACTATTCTGACGCCACATGCGTTTCTTCGCAAATTTCTGGGCTTGGGTGCGAATACAAATCTTACTCTTAATTGATTCATGAAAAAAACAACTCTTATATTTTTTAGTATATACTATCTTATAAGAATTACCATTAAAGTCATTTTTTTCATAAATTGAGTCGCGCGCTTGCGCAACATACTTATCGGTCCAATAAGCTTCAGTAGGAGACAATAAAACAAAAGTATCAATAACTCTTCTCGAAAAAGAAGGTTTACCATTGATATCAATTTTATTATCTACGTATAAGCTGATGCAATCGTTAAGGACGCGAAGGGTCTTTGACCAAACTTTATTGTTCATACTCTTAAACGCTAAACCCTCATCATTTAGATCATTGGGTATACTGCAAACTTCGTTTACGTAAGAAAAAACAATCTTTTCATCTCCATAAAAATAATTAAGGAGAGAAATACGAGATTTATTATCCACATCTAATATTTTATTCCACTCATTATTTCTAAATAATTTAAATACGCTCATAAAACGGGAATAAATTGTATTAGAAAAATCAGCAAAATCAAAATATCTAATGGGATAAATATTCATATCTCGCAACTCATTTAACATATCATAAGTATATGAATTATTATCAGAGTAAAGGATCTCAGTAAGATCACTGAAAAACATAACTTTATCATTATGCACACAGGAAGAAGAGTCCTCATCGTACAAATAATCATATTTACTACTTGTTAAATAAGAAAGGGTAGAGGTAAGTACCTCTTGGGAAGTTCTAAAAGAACTTAAGGGGGTATTGTTAATTTTTTTTTGGTTAAAAGAATGAGAAGAAGAAGCGATGAAAAAGTAAAAAACAATAAAATTCCCCCAAAAATATCCTAAGATCGACATGCATAAAAATGCATCAAAGGGTATGACTCAACGGAAGTCACTAACTAGGTATTTTACAACTAGTCCTAGACAAGACTATTAGTAACGATATTGTACCCTAGGGTCATTGGTTTCCTTCGGTATTTTGGCTGGGGAAAGTTAAAGGCTTTCTAATCTAAGTTACTTATCACATTTATCCACACCACCCGCTCCCGTGGGAGTTTTCATAGAGATTGCTAAACTCTACTAATCTAGGTGATCTAAAGAGTGGGAAGAGGCAAATCATTCAATGGTTTCTCAGGCCTTTTAAATTCATGTATAATAAAAGATAGAAAATATATCTATGTGAATGTACACGTCGAACTGAAATGATGTCCTCCCATTAGGTCTCTTAGATAGGATATCTGACTATTTAAGACATCGATTATCGGGGCAAGGGCTGCCGAACCCTTACATGCCACCGGACACTGGTCTATTTACTGGCCGAGCTGAGTCAGTGCGGCCGTCCGGAACCTGATAGCTTGTAACTGTGGTTACGCTGGGGGTTCAAGTTCCTACAGTTTTAAAAAACGGGTATCTTGAGAAGATGGGATTGTGTTCAGCAAAATAAAAGTACACAGATCTCAAACAAACAATATAATATATATAAAATGAATTTGAAATGGTGTACTAAAAGAATAATAATAACAAAATGAGCAAAGCTAGATCTAATTATAATTATTCTTAAGCTTGAATTATCAAGCTGAACCTGCGCTGACTACGCGCAGAACCCTCAAAAGGGTTATTCCAAAGCCAAAAAGGCGATGGTTAGAAAACATGGTAGTCACACTACACAAACGGGGAGGGGGTCAAC
>Ga0213932_1000047_pt1 | contig 9929 bp, 3 predicted proteins | sample McNCre1117MT_FD_169128 | JGI IMG/M metagenome (GOLD analysis project Ga0213932, IMG submission 169128) | Metatranscriptome of freshwater microbial communities from McNutts Creek, Athens, Georgia, United States - 11-17 MT (Metagenome... | ecosystem: Environmental > Aquatic > Freshwater > Creek... | reverse complement strand
GGGCGATATTTTCTTCGACGCCTTCGGACGTCTGTTACGCCCCTTTTGTCATTGTGGCCATCTAGATGACAATCGTAGCCGGTGGATGGACACCATGCCGTAGACAGTGTAACCCACTACGAGGCATACTCACCGGCACCCCCGCCGCCTTTGGTGGCGGCGCGGTTGTAGAGCACACATGTCCGTGTCGCTCCTAATCTTGACCTCTTGTGCCCCGGCAAGTGCTGGGGTTGTATCTGCACGTGCCTCGCGTGTAGCTCTAACCGAGGTTGAATGCTTGAAAACCAAGTCGACCCCGCTCAACTCGTACCAACCCGCAAGTGCCCCGTTAAGTAACCGCACGACCACCTATCGCTCAGTCGGTGCAATCGTGCAGGTGAGGAGGGGGATTACGGCAGGCGTGCGAGAGCCTCGGGTGATAATCCCACGGTATCCGTCTGGTAAGCGGGCTGCCGGACCGTGCCAGATGCTAGCTTGGATAGCCACTGCCAAGTGTAACCAGGTCCCGCCACCTGGAATGGTGAGCACCCGAAATTTACTGCAAGATATTAGGTCGCCAGCTTACCCTGGCCCTTGAAGCGTGCCAAGGACAGACGCGTATCGCGTTCACGATCCGATTACCAGTCTTGCAGCACTATGGGTGAACCACGGAGCATTCTCTTACCTCGTGTCTAACATGTTGCATGCACTACACCTTGCGTCGGTGGTCACAGCACCTCGGCAGACCCCCGGATAACTTAGGGGAAACCTCCCTGTGATACTCGCTAAACAGGGAAAACGTAGCGAGTTCACACAAGCTGGTCCTATACGAGAGTTCACAGTCAGCCTCGGACCCAACGGCGAGACCCCTTAGGGAGAACGCGGCTACGCAACAGGCCGCCAATCCCGAAAACCCCACCACAGCATCAGCGTATCTTAGGGAATTGCAACCGTTGATAGCAGAAGTGGAGAGCCGCAGTAGTGCACCCAGCAACGTGCTCACTGCGGCAGACATCGCCAGCGTTGCGGAGAGCCTCATACGTATGGGGTTGAGCATGCTGGCAAACGCCGGTTTGACGCCTACAGGCACTCTGGCTGCTGCCCTTCATGGTGCAGCGGGGGCAAGCGAATCAAGCGAGTACTTGGCCATCTCGGACGCCGCAACTTCAAGTACTGATTCCGGAGTTCCACCTCCGCTCCTACAAGCCCAGGCCCGATGCGATGATAACGCGTCGGAGATTACTTCCACACAAGATGACCTAGCAGTCTCCGTCGAGAACTTCACGCCCTTCGAGCGGTCGAGTCTGGAACATCTCTTTTCTCTCCCACACGTGAACTACGCTGCTCTCTACCACTATCTCCCAAACGTGGTTACTACGCATACACAAAACGGCGAAATGTCCAGCGTCGTTTTAACCCACCACAATAACCGCGTCTATGCAACTGGACCGACATCTTTGGTTGCTGCTGAGAGCGCCTCCGTTACATACGTCGAGCGCCTGCGCAGCCTGTTTTCGCGGACACCAGTCCCGATGGATGTTGCCTCCGAGCTCATAACCCTTTTGAGAACCCGTTGCCCTCTCGGTTTACGAGACATCGCCTCCCAAGGTAAGACCGGCGAGCCCATGAAGGGCCACCTCATCCAGTGCTACCCAACTGTCACCGGGTCACCGATTCATTTCCGTGCACAGATGAGCAACATCGCCAACATGTGGGTCTGCCACCTTTCAACCCCAATATTGGACGTTTGCGCCCCCGGCAATCAGCGCCGCGTAGCTGAAGAAGCAGCAACTCAAGCGTACATTCGTGGGCTTCTCGATATGGTGGCTTTGCGCGTCTCTGGGATGGAAGAATTTGACGCGGAGCTATTCGACCGACTCTTTGGTGAAGAACCCGTTGTCGCCGCACCTCGCCTTGCAGCCCTTGTAGCGGCCCCTGTTGCTGCTGAACCAGAAGCCGCCGGTGAAGACCAACCACGCCGTCCAAACCAGTATGATCAGCAAATTGCAGCGCAGCCGATTCCAGTCGAGATGTGCTTCTTATGCTTCGAACCGTTGGAAGGCGGGCTTGTACCCGTACACGATCCGCTACCGGATGGCAGCCGTCACCTCATCCATCGTGAATGCTACGATGAGTACATCCGCTTTGGGCATGGGCGCACATCCACTGCTGATCAATTCGGCTACGTCTTGCGTTGCCACTGTAATCGGCCTCTGCGCAATCTCCTGAACCAGATTGTCCCACGGCGCGGTCATGTCATCAATACCCTAGAGCCCTTTGGCGAACTGAATGACGAAAATGTCGCGCAGCGCAGAAATGGCGTTCGCATCGAAGACGACCCTAATGAGTTCGCTCGTGAGGAAGCTGTCCCACGCGACGTCGATAGGCTGCCACATGCGGCCATTCGCGTTATTCCACCGCTCAACAATCAGCGCCCGTTGCCTGGGAATCTGCTCGACATGCTCACCTACTTTTACCACCCATACATCTCAGCTGACACCAATTTGGTTGTCACTGTCGCCAACGGCGAACCCGCTGGTCCGGGTAGAGTATTTGGTAACACTGCCGCGTACCCTTGCATGCTGGCGACCATGATCGCGGCTGCACAACTCGTAGCAGCTGGTAGGATTCACCCTGCCTTGGTGATGCCTGACTACTTCACACTTGTCGCGCCTGACCGGCGTCTTGGGCCTGGTGTAAATGACCCCGAAAGACTTGCACACGCACGCCGCCTCGCCGCTGCACGTGTCGTTCTGCTTCCACAAGCGTGGCAAGCTCATGGACTCAACATTTTCGCCGCCGATCTCGACGCAGTTTGTGTCATGCAAGCAGTTGGCATTGTCTTGCCCCTCTACACCATCATATCCCATCTTGACGCCAACGACAACTTCGCCGGCTTTGAAATGATCTGCCTGTATGACCCATTGACACTGCTACAACGCGACGTCGCTGGCCTGGGGGACATCCCAGGCGCGGTGTCCATACCCCCTCGTTGGCATAGGTTTGTGCAACAGCTCCACGACGGTGTCGTTATCCGGCGTCTCCCGATTGACCACACCATTGGCTTGCTAATGCCCCGTGCCTCCTGGGCCGAGCGGCGCATCATACCTCAAGTCCAGCCTATTGGCGCGCCCTGGAGTGCGCTTTGGCTCGATTTCAGCCGCGCTTACGCCGTGCCTCACGTGGCCCGTCCCGATGCGCAGTATGTCTTTGACCCTCTCCCCATCCGGGCGACCCAGGTGGCACGCATTGCGTCTATAACCCGAGAAATCGGCTTGATCGCGGCCTTACCACCACTAAATAATCGGTATCAGCCAGAAGGGGCACAACCGCCTCAACGTGTGCCTGCTGACGTCCATTTTGCTCCCGGTTTACCCGGAGTGATAGATGTCAACGCGCAGATTGAGGCAGCCATCGAGGCAGCACGGGTCGCCGTCCGACCGCCACCTCCCGCCGATGAACACCCTGTGGAGGAGCTTGCGCGTTTAGCTGCAAGGGACGCCGCACTGCCTGAGTTGGACGACGACGCCTTTGATGGTATAGAGGCGCTTTTCGGCGAACCTGTCGCCCTAGCTGCTTTGGCCTTAGTTGGTGATGAGGCAGCAGTCATGGCAATAGAGGATGCTGTTGCCGCCCGTGAACCTGAACCTGCATTGGCGCAACCGCCTGCCCCGCACCGGCCTTTCGACACCGACCCGTATGGTCTGGGACACCCGTTTCCCCTGGACGACAACGTGGTGTACGTCGGCAGCTCCTGGACGGACACGCTCCCCGGCTCACACTGGGTGGTGCTTCCTTGTCACCGCCACTCGCATGTCCCAGACCCACGTCCATTCGGGACTTCTTGCACTTGTATGGTATCAGGGCTTTTCAGCGCATTTTTCCCCTGCAAGCATCTTCGGCGGGCGAGGACATTGATACTTGGCCCGGGCGTCAACACTATACCGTTCCTCGGTACACTCCTAACCTTCAAGCGCCACTTCTACGCAGCCCTGTCTCATGGGCAGCTCCTACTCCGTATACACGCTGACCGTGCAACGTGGATGGACACAAGAACCGCCGTCGACCGTGCACCCCAGCCGGTCAACCCGGCTGGTGGTCTTGTACACATCGCCTATGCCGGCCGTGACATCCCTATACAACGGCACGGCCGTTTTGCTGCTGTGGAACATGGCCAACGTCTGACGCTCTATAGGCCTATCTCCCGCCTCGCTTATGTCAAGGGAGTATTGTCTAATGCCTGCCGTGCCTTAATCGACCACCACACCTACATCAACATGGCAAAAGGTGTTCTTTCGGGTATGGCTGTTAAAGCGTTGGAACTGATCGGCGACCCGGCCTTGATCTGCGTAACCGAAACGTTTAATATGCTCTTTCATGCCATCGGATTGCCAGCTTCCATAATGCTCCCAACCGGTGGACCCTTTCACTACCTATGCCTAGCAATCCAAACCGTCTTACACTCATTGGGCATCGGCGTGATGGGCCAAGGAATCATCATTGTTTTGGTGATCGTCATGATAAAGACCAGCTTTTACTACTTGTTCAAGGAGAAATTGGGTATGGACGGAGCTGCTTGCGACATTGGTTTTGCCGTTGCCGCTGGTATCCAAGCCTTGCCTGTCCTGTTTGTAAAGTGGCTCATGACGCCCCCTTCCGAACCCGCACTCACTTACGGTTTCCCAGCCCCAGAGAACCCAACGTTGGCATCTAATGCAGAACCCGCAGCACAAGCTCAGTTGCTACTCCAAGCATATGTGAATTCCAGGACGTTGTTACTACCTTCTGTTTACAATGCCGCCGCGACTGGAATCGTCAACTACGCAAATGCAGCTGAACACATACAGATTAACGAGATGGACGTGAACTACGCGATCGTCACTGAGGGGATTATCGAGCGCCGATATTGTGGGATGGCCTATCCTTTGGAAATTCCACTCCACAATGAGTTCAACGGCATCGAACCCCCCAAAGGGCAATGTTTCAACTACCCTTACTGCAAGAACCGCTTGGTCAAATTGAGCAAAGGCAAACGGAACTTCAACCTTTGCCCCAATTGCCTGCAAACACACCCACGTCGCCCTGGTACCGCTCCGCATTTCTTCATCCACGACGATATACGGGATGGCGTCCGCTGGACAGGCACCGTCCCGTTGTTTGACATTCGGCGCTCTATTTTTCTACCCCCTGAAGGTACCGTCGCTTACGTAGCCCCCGGCTGTTCGCTCCGCTCAACTCTCCAACTCAAGGATCTTTGGCATCCTGACAACAACACACTCGGGAGCGTCGGCCTTGTTGTTGGCTACTTCCATCCAGGCTGGTTGCCCGGGCATCAACCAGGTGGACCATCTTCCATCTACCTAGGTCTTCTTGAACGTACCTTTCTCCACGGCCAAACGTATAGCGACAGGGCCATGGACCGCTACCAGCAGTTCCTACATGAGTATACAGCCACCTTGGAACCTGGAGTCGTTGTCCCGATGGATATCGAACTCTGGCTGAAATCTCAGGAACGCGAAATGGAAATGCGGGCCGCACATGCTGCAAACCAACAGTTTGGACTATTGCCAGAAGACATCCGCGCCGGGATATTCGCTAAGAGCGAGTGGGTGCTATCAAGCAAACCCGGCCGTGGTCTTTATGGCATGTCCGTACCGCAGAAACGTATGCGTGTGCGCAACATATACATGCCGTCTGATAAGTCTCAGGCGAAGGTGGGGCCAACCGCCCGTTCGCTTGCTGAGGATTTCAAACAACATCTGGGACATCCAGACGGCAACTTCATCTATTGCGGCGCCATGGACCCACCTGGGCTCAATCGCGTCCTGCACCGTTTTGAAGACCTTAAAGACACTCACCACTTCGTGATGACCGACATCTCCAAATGCGAGACCAACAAGCATGATCGTATAGTGGACGCTCGGATGAAGTACTACCGACACCGCCTGCAATATTGGGACCCTGATTTCGAGAAGGTTATGTCAGGCTGGCGCCGAATGAAATTCAGCGCGCGGAGCAAAGGAAAGCGCTTCTCCGGACGTCTACCACCAAACATGACACTCTCTGGGGAAGTATTTACTTCCCTGGACAACTCGATGGATATCAACATACTCTTTAGACTGATACTCGTGTGTGCACTCCTCAACCTCAGCCCCGAAGCACTCCCGAAAGAACGTCTTTTGGAATATCTTGATCATTACACCTGGCTCTTCTTGTATGCAGGGACAGGCGACGACGGCATATCCGCGATCCCGAAGGTTTTCGACGGACGTGTAGTCGACATCGAGTTGGTGATGGAAAGGATGCGCAAGTATGCCGAAATGTTTGGCTTCTTGCTCAAAACCCGACTGTCAAAGAACTTCGTGGACCTTGTATTCCTTGGGTGCAGACCGTATTGGACCACCGATGGCTATCGCTGGGGCCGCCTAATCGGGCGTGCCTCTTTCAAGCACCATTGTGCCCGCGATTTGGCCGGTTGTCCGTACGAGTGGCTGCATAATGTGGCGGCTATGGAAATGCGCACCCTGCCGCATGTTCCAATCCTTTACCACATGGCGGCGACAATTGACAAGCGCTTTCGTGCACGCAAGGGCGGGCCTAAGCCGCTTAAACAGGTGGACCAACGTAAAATAGACCGTGGCATGCGCTGGGTGAAGTACGTCGACGGCCATGGCACCACCTACACCGACCGCACGATTGCAGAACTCGCGGACGTGTATTCCACCACCCCGGAAGCCATCCTGGGGCTGATAGACCAGATCGAGCGCGCGAAGTGGTTTCCCTACGCCCTTTCGGGCGACCTCTGGGACACCATTATCGCCCAAGATACTGGCTATTGACCGGCCCCCCTCAACTGAGTGTTTCGCCGAATACTAAGCGGCTAACGCAAATGAATGCACAAGCCAAAGACAGAAAAGAAACTACCCGTAAGACTCGTGCCGATTCACGAACCCCCCAGCGTCCCAACAATACACAAAAGGGTTACTGGGATAAGTGGGGCGTGTATTGGCAGCCTAACCCCGGTGTTCAACCCCCAGGGAAGGGAAAAGGGAAAGGCAAAGGAAAAGGCAAAGGAAAAGGAGGAGGAAGATCTAGATCTCAATCTGCCACGCGTGGGCGCTCGAACACCCCCTACCCCACGCGTGGTAGATCAAGATCTCAGTCAAACCAACCTAGGCCTAGAGGACAAAGCCGTTCAAACAACAATTTTGGATTCTCCTCCGGCGGACGAGGTAGGTCAAACATACCAGTCCTCTCTCAGCAGGAGACTTGGGAGCGAAGCCTTTACCATTCCTTCGCTACAGGAACCGCCTACCAACTTAGCGGAGTCCCAAGAAACGTCCCCACCGTTGACCATACCTACCCAGAGACGGCGGTATACGGCTTTCAACATCAATTCGCCGATACACGTAGCTCGGACCGCCAGCCACTCAAGTATCTTGTAGGCACCGGTACCGCAACCCAAACGGTAACGATACCGTTAGATTCAGGCTCTGCTCACGTACTAATTTATGCCCTACCTGACCAACTTGCAGCATTTGCAGTGTACAGAGACCACAATGTTGCAGATGACCCTAATCGTGATTGGCCTAATGTTGCTGAAATGGATGCTGGGATGCATGTTGCTTTTCATGATCAATATGCCAATGGCGCGACACCGGACAAGATAACAGACGCTGTGCCTGTTGTTAGTGCTAAAATCAGCAACTGGGCTGCCCTAGGGATGCCACACAACACAGCTACCGTGAATATTAGCACATCCGACCCCAAACGGACTGTTGATGTTTATGGGTACGACAAACAAAACAATCCTTTCAACAGCGTTAACCCTACTGTACCTTTAACCGAAGACATGGTTACAACAAGTTTATATTGTTTAGGTCAGGCAAAACTCACCGCTACTGTACAAACAAATGACCCGGACATAACTTACTTGTTCGAGACCAATCCCGGGAGCGTCTTTGCACAACATGATGCTTCCAACGGGAAACGTATCGACTTCACGAGTGTCACTGGCCTCAGTCGAAGTCTTTACCCACCGAACCCAGCACCAGGTGACACCCGATTGCGTACAGATCCCTACCACTTCAGTACGATAAATCGTGCGACCAATGTCCTCGTCCCAACCCCAGCTTCTACCACTCAGTTTGGAAACGATATGAAGAAAGCTAAGGCAGCTGTGGTTATGACTCATGCTGGAGATTGGCAACATTTGAGTGGGTCCATTAATGAAGTACAAGAAAAATATGCGCTGAGTTACAACAACAAGACTCACGTCGACTTGGAAGTGTATATGCAATCTTTGGACACAACAACCAACCTTGGCCTCAACCCAAAACACCCAGCTTTCCTACCCGACCCGTACCGCAGTCGGGGTGCATGGATATCCGTTCTAATCTCCGGACCAACCAACAAAGCGGGAATGATACGTATAGCCTATTCAGACTGGTACGGGGCCTTGCCTCCTGGACCTTTGGATGATGGCTACAACATTCCGAACGCAATACGAGCCTCCCCTTACCCCTACCCGGTTTGGTTTACCAAAACCCCCACTACCGGTGCAGTCCACGGCTCGAAAGACGGAGCACGTAAGCTTGTGATGGGCCTCAGAGCCGCTGTGGCCCATAAGGCCAATCCACATTTTACTGATGAGTACACCAATGATCCGAAAGTCAAACGGAACATGAATATGGTGGCGGACCATGACGAGCTTGCAAAGCCGGGCCAATCCTCTGAATCTTTCTTCGATAAAGTTCAGTCAGCCGCCGAGAAAATTGGTGGAACCATGGACGCCATGAGTAATGTTATGGCAGCAGGTGGGCGAATGTATACTTATGGGAGGGGCTTGCGGGCTTTGTTCGCTTCCGCTGAAGCGTCTGCGCCCCTCCTAACACTCCTAGCCTGAGTTTTCTAACCAATCCAAAAGCGGATGCGCAATGGAAGTGCCCAAGGGTGTGACCGCACCTCTTACGTTGTCCGAATTACGGGCCGAGATAGCCCCACTTCGACTAACGCTGAATCCGGTAGCCACCCAATTGGAATCTCACCACGCAACAACCAATCAGCAGTTCCTGCAGATTATGGCATCCTTGACCTCATTCAATCTGTCTACCGAACCCTCACTTACTGCATTGATCGGCGATCTTCAAGAGTTGGTGTTGACGTTGCTCCGCGCACGTAACGCTGAAATTCCTGTCGTGGTTGCCGAAGTGATGCGGTTGCTTGCTACACTCCCACCCACTGTCAACCCCACACCCTCTGTTTCAGTGCAGTCCCCCAACTCGCTACGCCCAGTAGCTATTGCCATGATAACAACTTTAGGGGTTTCGAGTGTACATTCTGGAATACGATGCCTAGACCAACAGGGTGCTGTCATGCTCGGTCATGCTTATGATGTAGTGGAGTTACCTGACCGTGCCTATCCATGGGGAGATTTCGTCTGGATGGAGAAACCCGTGAACGTGGATTGGTGGCCCACCTTGCATGGCATCGAGTTGGCAGTTGGCACCACATCCTACAGCGCTCTCGCTGATGGTGACCCAGGGACAATGTTTACCCCAACCGGGACAATAGTGCTACTGACCTATAATGCACTTTTGCCTTCCGTTATTACCACTATACAGGTTTCGCGGAATGCCGCTGACCTGCGATCTAATGGGTTAACCTCTTTGCGGATATATTTTGGTGATCCTTATTTTGACCCCAAACCAACTGGCCCCAATGAGGCAGTTGTGGATATTGTACTCGACCTTACTACAGTCAACCTAACCGTATCTTAATCAATGGTTTGTTGCACAGGCGCCAAGAAGAATTCGGCGCATGGAAACAGAAGTCGAACAACGAGAAATTTCCTGCGTTAAAAGGTAACTGATGAGTCTGCCGCGACAGAAAGACACTCAGGAAATGAAGCCCAACATCCAAAATGTGGCCCCCGTTGTCCCCCTTGGTGC
>Ga0213932_1000044_pt1 | contig 10064 bp, 2 predicted proteins | sample McNCre1117MT_FD_169128 | JGI IMG/M metagenome (GOLD analysis project Ga0213932, IMG submission 169128) | Metatranscriptome of freshwater microbial communities from McNutts Creek, Athens, Georgia, United States - 11-17 MT (Metagenome... | ecosystem: Environmental > Aquatic > Freshwater > Creek... | reverse complement strand
CCTAGGGGCCCCATTTCTTACTTATTGGATTTTATCTGTTTGTTCATGGGTGTTTCTAGTAGGCTTTGAAATGGTTACCTTTATGGGTTGTCCCTAATTTGTTTCCACATATTTGTTTTTAATGAGGAAATAAATTGTTCCATTTCTCCTCTTTTCGAACGTTTATGTGAAATATTTTAGTGGAACTTTTTCAACTTTTATTATTACCAGTAATTTTACTTTGTTCTTTACTTTTATTTTGATAATAAATTTTATTTATAAAAACAACCAAAAACATATAGACTCGTATTTTGCTCATTGTGTTTTAACCTTTGTTTGTACCCGTAACACCATTGTTCATTCAACGATAGTTTTCCCCTATCGCGTGCGTTTGTTTTTGGTAGTTATTACTGACACCGGTAATTTGTCCGGCCCCGAAAGGGATAGGGGAGACCCTAACGTCTATGGAACACTATTGAAAATATTCGAGAAGCTAAATGGTGTGTACATATAGTCAAACATAACCCATCCAGCACTGGTTAGACTGGCATTCTTGGAAGGCGTATGTCAACGGCTTCTAATTGATTGTGAAAGCATTGATCTCGTTGATCTGTTTGGTTTCACTTTCGAATTCTTGGTGTGAATTCAAAAACACCGCTTTTGGGAGCGTTATAGCTTAAATACTCCTTGGTGTCCCGTAGGAAGGATTTTAGGCATTGACCAAGTTCTAATTATTAGACGAAACATGCCGAGACAGATCTTGTTCTGGTCGGGCATTATGCTCGAGCAGTTCATTATTTGATCAGACAACTGGGAGAGTCCAGTGACTTCCTGATAGTAGGATGGCAGCACGGAAAGACGCGCATTCCCCAAAAACTCTCTCACTATGGCTACAACTAACGATAAAACCAATACTTTTTCTTCGCAAGTTATTCTTACTGGTGCTCAATGGCGTAAGGCGCAAGCCCCCACGCCACCATTGCTTGTAGTTATAACGGGTTCTGCTCGTTATAGCTGGGATCAAAAACCACCGATTAAAATTCAACGCAATAATCCATTGCGGCTCACTTTTATTAATGCAGTTGATGAAGGCGAGCATTTGCGTATGGTGTGTCGTAATACTCAACAACGAGTGGATCTTTTTAAGGGGTGGTTCAAGTTTCCGAGGAAAACTGTTCCGCGTGAGAAGAGTCAGCAAATGGCTGCTGAGCTTCGAGTCAAGGAGTTGGAGGATGAGCTGTTGGAGAGCTCTATAGGAGATTTTAAGCCGCAATCTTATCGTAGCGTGTGGCGTAAAGTGCCTCGCAATCCGAAAATTACTAAAACTTTGCTTCGTGACATGGAAGTGTTGCAGCCAGCACCTCAACCTCCGCCATTGCCGTTGTGGCATTCTGAGGCTAGAAGGCGTAAACCTTTGTCGGCTAGACGTGCTTACGCCGAGGAAATTGTCAATAAACATTATGAATTCTATCACTTCGACAATTTAGTTAAACAAATTTTGGCGTCAGTTACTCGAGCTGGTCCAACTGATCCGGTTGCGCTTCGCACGGCCATAGGATTTTTGTTGCGAGCTAGCAATGATGTCCGCGCCGTGTTCTTGGAGAAGCTTCGCAATTTGACTAAATCTAGTTATTCTAAGCAGTTTGACAATGTTCGTGCGGGGTTGCTTCGAGCAATTAAAACTTATGCTAGTATGAATTGTAGTGTGGCCATTAGAGCTTATGCTTTAGCTGAGTACTTGTATGGTTGTAGTAGTTGTGGTCTTAATTCTGTCACTGAGGAACCTGTAGATTGTAATTCCCAGGGTCTTATGAAAACTATTGGTGAAACTATTTTATTGGAGGGAACTACTATTGTAGCCTCAGAATGTGTTATACATGGTATGAAGTATTTAACTAAGGAATTCTCTAGAATCTTTGCTCCCTTTGATAGGGTTAATAAACATTTTACCAGGCTGATGATTGCAACTATGTGGGCTATATATGATTTTGCTAATAAAGTTCCAGTTAAGATGACCATGGCTCGTTTTATGACAACTCTTATTGACTTGGCCTTTGAGCCTGAAATTGAGAAATATATTGTATCGGTTTTGAAACATACCGGAACATTCGTGACACAACTTTTTATAGCGGATGCTCTGGAACCAATATTAACTTCTCAAGGTGGGCCACAGGCTACTATGACAGCGGCGGGAAACTTATTTAAATGTATGTATAAAATTATATGGGCGTTACTATTTGGAGCAGCTCCGGAAGACGAAGCTACTTTACGTATATGTGATAATCGTATCAGATCACTCAGTAATGTATTGCAAGCTGGCAAAACTATTAATAGTGTCATTATTCCTTTTATTGCGCAGGCCATTAATGGTGTGTGTGAATATGCTTCTGGACATTGTACTTTACAGCAGATGTTGCAGGGTAAACAATCTAAATTTCAATCTTGGTGTAAAGATGCTGATAGATTTACTAAGCAACACAACTTAGGTCAAATCGATCGTATTGTACAATTAGATCCGGCTGTTGGTCAACACCTCATTAGGTTGTTAACAAATTTGGAAGTGCTGTTGTGTACAGAGGATGTAGAGCGTATTCCCACGGCGATGGGAATTCTACTTAGAACTAAATATGTTGAATTTTTGAATGCTGCACGGAGAGTACGTAATACTATGGCAGCTAACAATAGTCGACCCAAACCATTTACTTTTGTCTTAGAAGGTCCTCCGGGAATTGGTAAGACAGAGATGATGAAATGGGTCACCGAAGCTATGTGTAAGGCTAATGGCATACATTGGACTGGCTGGGAGACTGCCTCTTATCAGAAGAGTGAGAATACTGCTTTTTGGGATGGCTATCGTAATCAACCAGTTATGTATTACAATGATTTATTTCAAATTCAAACAGAGGAAGCTATAACTAATGCAGCTATAGAGATAGTTAAAGCTAGTCAGACGTCCGTTTATCCTTTGAATATGGCGGACGTGTCTGATAAGGGCTCCTATTTCTTTAATTCACCATTAATTTGTGCTGACACTAATGTTAATTTGTCTGAATACTGTGAAACTACTCTAGGAAAATTTATGGCTGACCCAATGGCGTTGTTGAGACGTTTTGATGTTAGAGTATTTGTGTCTGTTGATCCCACTAAGGGTATTACTAGAACTATAGGTGGATCTACTACTGTTGTTCCAGATATTAAAGCTAAAGGATTTGACCCTTCTGTATACATTTTTACGGTTAATAACATTAAATATAGATGGATGGATTTCCTTAAAGTTATGGCTCGTAAATGGGTTGAGCATAGGCGTAAATATGCCACTTTAGCCACGACTAATTTTGATTTCACTGAATTAGTTTTAGATACTTGTAGGTATGAATTGAAAACTGGTGGACAAATAGATTATCCTAACGATACTAGACAGTTTCCGGAGTTACCAGAGGTAGTACCGACTCCTGTACCAGCATCTGTTCAAAGTTTAATGAGTGATATAGACCAGGCTAGAAGAGAACTTGAAGAGGATATTGATATTGCTTTAGCTACAGGAGCCGCTGACACTCATCCATTGGTTGAAACACAGGGTTTAAATCATTTTATTACTAAGTTGGCTTATCCAGGATATTCAGCATACGCTGCCGCTTTTGAACCTAGGACTCCTTCTACGTGGCAACGCGTATGTGCTCACGCTAGTGGTTATAGTAATCTTATGGGTCCACCATCTAAGACGGAGAAGTGTCTTATTTTAATTCTTAGGTTGTATCGTATGATTAGTGGATCTACCATGTCTGAGTACATACACGATAGTGCTAAAATTGCTAGAACTTTGAAGATATGTGCTTTGGGAGCTACAGTAGTTGCGGCCTTAACTGGCTTGTATTATTTGTTTCGTAGTTCTAAGGGAGATTCGCAGAGTGGTGAAACTAAAACTAGAGTGTATCGTAGGAATGTTGATGGACAAACTAAACCTATACAAGTTAGTAAGCGTGTTGTGTTAACTGTGCCACAAGGGCAGCCGATTCCTGATAAGGTCACCATAAAGGATCAGACTTATAAATTTATTGAATCTTATGATGACAATGGTAGGATTAAGTGTTCTTATGAAACATGTGGGAGTAGAGCACCACATTTAGCTTTACATTTACCTGAAGGCTATATTACGCCCGAAATTATCACTACTAAAACAGGTACTTTTCAGTATGTTGAGCGCATTCTATCGCAGATTCCGTGTATGGAATGGATACACTATAAACGTATTGATGAGCACGAGCAACAATCTGTTGTTGCACCACTTATACATTTATATTTACCTAAGGATTTTATTGTACAAGATTTTATTAAGGTTAAGGGTAATACATATATGCACACTAAGACCGAAGTGAGTACCGATTCAGCTTTTCATTGGTTTGAATTTAAATTACATAATAATCCTGTAGTAGAATCTCAGATGAATTTGCCTATTACTGATACTACTGTTAAAGATAGATTGGAAAGCGGGGAATTAGCTCAGAGTAATACTTCGCATAATTTTCTTAGTGCACTTCGATTAGTTAAACGTAATATGTGTGCTATTTATGTGGATGACCATTACTATGTATCAGGTGTTGTATTGTGTACTAATGTCTTGTGTGTTCCTGATCATTTAATTACTTATTGTGTTGAGCATGAAGTTCAAAATATTACCTTAGTTTTTAGTAATGCTCATTATACTATACCATTTGGAGATTTTATGCTGAACAATGCTGCAGTACCAGATCGTGATTATTCATTAGTGGCCCTCCCAGAGAAATATTTTGGACAATCTAGACCCAGTATATTAAAACACTTAGCTACTAGTGAAGAGATTGTCTCGTGGGACACCACAGGTAATGCTCAGTGGGTTTCTCCTCGTGAGATTGAAGATGGGGTTATTGTTGTTTCTGATATCAAAATTAAAGACAAGGGTATTCGTCCTCGTATAAGTCAAGCAGGTGCGGCAGTTACTTTGGATAGATGTGTATCATATTATAAGCATACTGTGTACGGAGACTGTGGATCATTAGTTTTAGCTGAAATTAATGGTACTGTTAAGATTATTTCTATGCATATAGCTGGATCAAAATGTACTTCATATGGTGTAGGAACCTATCTTAAGAAAGATGAGATTGCTGGTATTATGGATGCTAGTAGATTTGGTCTTACTGTACCAATGGTGAGGCCAGCGGATATTAGTATTAATACTGTAGTTGTTCAAGGAGCTCAAGTTCTTACTGATGAAGAAACAAGTCCAAATTTAGGTATTATTGGTCTTGTAGATGATGTCATGGGAACTACGTTACCGCGTAAAACTTCTATTCGTAAGTCGCCTATTTATGGAGTGTTTCCAGTTAGGCAGGCTCCATCTAGTTTAACTATGGAAGCTATGAGAGTAGGCATACGTAAGATGGAAGTCGATATAGTTAGTTTTGATGAAACTCAACTTCAGTTAGCTAGTTATTCTGTTTATAATAATATTATGGCTATGAGATCTAAATATAAAGATTATCCACTTATGCATATACTTAGTATAAAAGAAGCTGTTTTTGGAGTTGATGGTGACGAATGGATTCGACCTCTCGAAAGAAAAACCTCCTGCGGTTATCCGTGGACAAAAATTGCGAAAGAGAGAGGAAAAGATTCATTTGTAGACTATGACTCTAAAATTTTGCATCCACTATTGATAGAAGCTGTTGAAAAACGAATACAAGCTTACGAATCTTCGGAGTGTGTTACTACTGTATTTGTTGACACGCTTAAGGACGAACGTAGGGATATTGCGAAAGTTGAAGCTAAGAAAACTCGTGTTTTTACTGTAGCCCCATTAGATTTTAATATTGTTATGCGTATGTATACTATGGGTTTTCAAGCTCACCAAATGGCTAATTGTGTCGAGGGTATCTCAGCAGTAGGTATTAACGTACATGGTCCGGCATGGGGTCTTTTGTGGAGACGTTTGATGTCACGCGGACCTAATATTATAGCTGGAGACTTTGAAGGTTGGGATAAATGGTTTCCTTATCGCTTGGGAATGGCAGTCATGGACATGGCCGCCAATTTTCTTAAGAGTGATGATCTTGTTAGACTTAGCAGAAAGCTCCGTAGTATGATAGAGGAAGCTGAGGACCAAGGAGAAGATTGGTTGCAATATTTACCGAATGAATTATATCAGGAAATGGTCCACAAGATACCTGGGTTTCACCATGAAGAGTTTAGGGAGTACATTGAACAAACCCTGGATCAGATTGAAAAGGGAGATCGGGTTATTAAGGGATTAGGTAAAGATGCCTTTAATGCTCTTCGTTTATGTCTTATATTAGCGTATATTGCTTTCCATGGTATGCCTTCAGGTATTCCTGGGACTAGTATCTTTAATTCAGATGGTAATGGAACACTGTTTAATTATGCTTTTAGGTGTCTAGCCAAACAATCTGCACCGAATGTTGATCCTAGTGGCTTTTTCCATTATTGTGGTTTTACTGCCTATGGAGATGACCACATGGTATCAGTTAATGACAGTGTGTCAGAGTGGTTCAATATGTATACTGTATCAAAGTTCTTTAATGACATGGGAATTGGTTATACTACTGCGGACAAAACTTATAATTTTGATGAACAATTCGTACCACATTCTAAAGTAACGTATCTTAAGCGTAATTTTGTATGGCGCAATGGACACTGTTTTGCGCCTTTAAAAAGAGAAGTTATTGAAGAAATGGTGAGCTGGGTTCGTAAGGGGCAACCAGAGGATATAGCTCTACGCGATGTAATTACTTCAGCACTTTATGAAATGTGTCACTATCCTAAATATGAATACTGTAAGTTTTACACTACTATTAGTGAAGCATGCGCTCGTGTTGGAGTAGAGTGTCCTGTCATCGATTTTGACGAAGTCGTTGACAAAATGGTGCGAGGAACGTTTGATGAAAGTGTCATCAAGCTGAAAATTAACCAGGTCGCTTTTTAATTTGTTTTCTCCACTTTGCATGTTTCTTATTTCTTCTTCAAAACCGTTGAAAAACACAAAAACATAAGTCTTTTTCCTTGTGAGACTCGCGTGCGAGATCCTCATGGTGAGCGTGATCTTGCTGGTTCTTTGGTGAGCGAACCAGTAATGCTGTTCACCTAGTTTTCACTCTGTGTGCATGTTTGGCGAATATGCATATTTAAATTAATTGCTGCTTCTAATGATAATATTCCTTCTGATCAAGTCTTCGGACAAAAACTTAATACTCATGTGCAGGGTCTTGCAACATTTAGGGATGATTTTCCCCAGGTGCCAAACTTGTCTTCTGCCACAACCTCTGAACGAGCTCCTGGCGCTTACGAAGTCGAGCCCTGGAAAACATTTCTTTCTCGCCCTGTACTTGTAGATGTTTCTAATTTGATTACTGGTACTACGGCGGTTCTTGCTGGTCGTAATTTTTGGGCCCGTCGTATTCCGCAGGTTTGGCTTTCTAATCCGGCTGTATGGGATGTTCTTCGTCGTCATCGTCTGTGGCGTTTTGATGTTGTTTTAACTTTTCGTATTGCTTCTACACGGTTTCATGCTGGTAATCTAGTGTTTGCCTATCATCCTTCTGTTGATAATGGTTCTTCTTCTGCCCACTATAATTTTTCTACTGCCTTTTCTTGTACTCATACAGTATTGTCTCTTACTGAAGGTGGTTATTCTACCCTGCGTTGTCGTATGTATTTGCCTCTCAATTTCTTTGATCTTGGAGCTTATCTCAATTCTACTACGCCTAATGTTAATTATTGGGGTATTGTTGTGGGCTATGTTCTTAATTCTCTTACTCATCCAGATGACACTGCTGCCACTCTGAATGTTTATGCTCACGCTGAAAACATTTATTGTGATGGTCCTGTTGCTGATGTTGGTGCTTATGGTTCAACTGCTGAATATTCTTTGGGTGGGCGTTTAGCTTTTTCTGAATTGTCTCAATTTTCTACTAAGGTTTGGTCTGTTGCAGCAGAGCGTGACAAAGAGGATGATGATTTGATTGATTGTGTGCCTCAAGGCTTGCCCACAGTTGAAGCTGTTACTAAATCAGTTGAAGGTATGATGGTTGGTGCTGCTAAAGATTTGTTACCTATTGCTACTATCTCTGCTGCCTCCAATGTTCTGCAAACTTTACAAGACATTGATCCCAACACTTCCTCTCAAACTAATGATAAACCTCGTAATTTATCTATTGAACAACCCGCTTTCATTCGTTCACCTTGGCTTGTTGCTTCTGGTATGTCTGCTTGTGACCCTATGACTCTTTTTCCTGAATCTACTCTTGCTTATTCTGATATGTGTATGAAGCATCCAAACGAACAGTTAATTTCACATGTTGCTTCTATTATGACTCCTATTTCTTATGCTACTATTTCTAAAACTGCTACCGCTAATACTGTTCTTCTTAAAGCCGCCGTGACTCCTCTTGAGGCACTGTGCATCTCTAACACTAAAACGTCTTATACTAGTACTGGTGTTGTTATTGATACTCCTCTCCACTTCCTAGCTAAGATGCATTCTCTTTGGCGGGGTTCTATTAATTATCGTTTGGTTATTGCTGCTACTTCTTTTCATGCTTGCCGTATTGCTATTTCTTGGGTCCCTTTTGCTATTGGTTCATCTGTTGTCATTGTACCTACTAATGCTACTATTGCTGATATTCCAACTAAGTATGTTGATATCAATGGTCCTACTGTGGTTGACTTTTCTGTACCCTATTGTGCTGTTCGTGAATTTCTTGATGTGTCTGGCCCTAATGCTCATGCTGTTTGTAATGGTGCTGTGGTTGTTACTCTTATTTCTCCTCTTCGTTATCAATTGAATGCTGCAGTTATTGATATGGTGCTGTTTGCTGGTGCTGGTCCTGATTTCGTCTTTGCTGGTTTCCGTCGGCCTCTCCCCCATTATCCTTGTGACAAAACTTTTGCTAGTGTTTCTGTTGATGATGATGTGCTTGATTGTTTCTCCCAAGGTTTTGACCCTTCGCCGGATACTACTCCTGATACTTCTTATCCTCCTCTGGCCCCTGCCAAGTTGCAGCCTTTTCGTGCTGGTCTCTGTACTCCAGAGATTGCCACTTCTATGTTGGAGCTTGGTAGAAAACCTCTTCCTTCTATTTTTCTTAATCTTATGACCTCTACTGATGTTGCTGCTGGAACCTATTCTGCTCAATCTGCCGTTATTCGTCCTTGGCGCACTCCTAATGTTGTTGATTCTTCTGTTTCACCTATTGCCTTCACTGTTTCTTCTGCTGTCTGTTCCAATCCTATCTTCTATATTATGTCAGCTTATGCTTTTTGGCGTGGTTCTTTTGATTTTCATTTTCTTGATCGTAGGCCTCGTCTTGATTCTTTTGGTGAAGCTTCTTATGGGCCTCGTTTGTGCGTTTCACGTTCTATGATGCCAACGCAATCTTTTGCTGCGGGATCTGGTGAGTCGCTATATACTTGGTTCACTAAGATGTATCCATCAAAGGAATCGCAGGCCTCTGGTGGTTATTCTTATGCTTTGGACACTGTTCTTAATATTCAATCACCTCATTCAGTTTCTGTTAATGATGATGTCCATTCTCATTTTGTTTCTCTTCCTTATTTTTCTTCCACTCCTTTTTCTTATTGCCGCAATTTCTTCAAATCTACTTTGTGTTCTATTGCTGTTGATTCTGCTGATTCTGATGAGCAAGTTTTGTTAGTGACTCCCCTTAATTTAACTGCGGGCACTGATAATCAATTGGTCACACGTAATTTAATTGCTTTTTCTTTTGGTGACGATTTCCAGTTGGCTTGTTTTATTGGCGCTCCATCTACTTATTGTGACTTTGCAGCATACCGCAATTTGTCTCCTTCGAATACTGTTAATGGACCACCTGTTTAAGGCGGTTGTCTTGGGAGTGTTCTTTTTCTTTTTATCCTCACTACTGAGGCTGTTGTGGAGTCTGCTATACAACACACAACAATGTTTCCCTTTCTATATCGTACTATCGGGTTTTTAATCTATTAATGATATATTGGTCGACTTTTCTCATCCTAAATTTGTATTTGTTTAGGGGGCTATCTTCTTAATTAAACTTAGG
>Ga0213932_1000040_pt1 | contig 10110 bp, 2 predicted proteins | sample McNCre1117MT_FD_169128 | JGI IMG/M metagenome (GOLD analysis project Ga0213932, IMG submission 169128) | Metatranscriptome of freshwater microbial communities from McNutts Creek, Athens, Georgia, United States - 11-17 MT (Metagenome... | ecosystem: Environmental > Aquatic > Freshwater > Creek... | reverse complement strand
TTTTGTCAAAACTGAAAAATACCCCCCGGCGCGTTGGTTATGACGACGAGGGGCATGGGTGGTGAGCAAGCTACGCATTTCAGTAATATGCGATCCCCCAGAGCTTCTACACACACAAACACTACAACTCTATAAAATCTAGTCTAAATGGGTATAATAAAGTAATGGGTATTGGATACCAGGGTATATGACAAATACAAAAATAAAAACAAATAATAAAATATTTTTGGTTCAGTTTTGTAAAACAGGCACAAACTATGGCCCCAATGTTAAGAAGAACCGCATAGCACCGCGTGGTGCATTAAGGGGGTATTCTTAACTCCTCACTTACTTACCTAAGGTAAGAGAGTTCAGGGGTTGCACCACGCTGCTAAGTTGCAGTATGGACGGTTAGAGCAGGGATTCCAACAAAAAGGGATAAGTTGTAATCGTCTCCAGCCGATGAAAAGAGGACAGCATTGGACGCTGATCCCCAGTTGTAGACGCTAACTTTTGTCAAGTTAACATCATTGTTATTGGGCGATACGGTCGTGTTGTTGACCAAATGGCCAACAGCGGAACGCGAATAGTTCGGGTTCCATACAGGGGTCTGTATTTCCGAGTTTCCTTCAATGGTCGTGTTCACCTCAGCATAAGGTCTATTCTTAAAAAGCTGAGTCGTATCTGGTGAACCGTTGTACTCGGAGGGGTTAGGGCTCCAAAAGACTGAATATGCTAGTCTTAGGTCCCCACTAAAAGGGAAAATTGAGTGGCGTTTTGAACCCGTTGAAAGGGCGTAGCAACAGGCTAAAACGTCGAGGAGGGCGCTGCGGACAACCGGGTTAATAAGGGCAGCCGAGTTGGACGTGAGCTGATCTGCAAATGGTAACAAATAAGGATACCATTGTGCTCCTCCTCCGTTGGTGAAATTAGGTGCGATGTTTGGAACCATTCGAACCTGTTTGATGAGCTGTCGGAACGACGTAAGCTTCTCGCCCGTGGTGTACTTTTCTGTTTCAAAGTTAACCTTCGAACCTCCCATCTCAACACAGTCAGTGACCGTGTACTCGCCTGACTGTAGAACAGCGGGAGCATATGGGTTAAAGTTCGTCGGGAACGGGATAGCGAACTCAAGAGTGTCGTCGCCACAAACCTCGACCAAAATCTTCACAGTCGAAGTCACGGTGGTCGGTGCGACGAGGGGGTCAAGAACAAAGACCCCTATGGTTGCGGACTTTGTTCCAGACGAGATCCACGCTCGGGCCAGATTGTAGGGGACACAAATTTCAAATTGTGAGGTCTCCGATATGTCTACGATTTCACGGTAGAGCAATTCAGTCGTAGGTAGGGTTGCAAGCGAGTCCTTGACACCCGGATCAACATACACAAGGAGACGTCCTCGATGGAACTGGGTCTTGACAAGTTTGAACCTAAAACGTACTCCGCCTCTCCACAGAGTGTGGTGGTAGGCCAAGAACGTTATAGGAGGCATAACAGAACCCTTTCCGAAGGGCACAGAGTACGCTTGGGGCCTTACAATAGTCTCGTATATCTTGTCCCCAGCAACATTGCTGGTGGTCCATGAAAACGTACCAATATATGCGGGGATCCTCTTGAGATACTCATATGTCATTTCGTCAACGTTTCTCCTAGACAATCTAGGATCTGCAACAGAGTTCGTAGAAACCGTTGCCAAAACGCGGGCTGAAGTCGATCCGTCAGCGGAGTGGTTGAGTGGAGAAACACGACGTTCCATCCTTTCAGGGGGTGAAACATCAATCGGCTTTGACCACCCAAAAGTGTGAGCGACCTTCGATGCAATAGCAGCAGTCCACGAGACTTGTTTCGCATACAGACCAATTCCAGGGACACTTGTTAACAAGCCGGACACTTTCGAAACAGTGTCAAGAGCTCCTGAGATTGGACCGAGACCAGCGGCCTTTTGTTCGTTGTCGCTCGCACTCTGAGACGTTGCAAGCGAACCAATAGACAGGTTCTTCTGTGAGGCAATGATCGTATACCCACAAGTGCTTGAGCCACCAGTCCCGGGATCGAGGGCCGAGTACGTATACAAACCAACAATACCTGGTGTAGAATCGACAGTAAAACTACTCGAATCCATTTCCATATATGGTTTTGTGTTCACGTACGGGATAGTCAAAGTTGCATGTGTCTCCGTGGCAACATCAAACTCAACGTGAGGCAACTGTGTGATGGTCGTGAGGTGACACGTGTGCATCCGCCGCCAAACTTCACTTGATGGTCCAGCCATCGGTAGCCAATATAAAATATACCTACCCGATTGGAACTTATCAGCGTTAAGCTGAATAGTAATCGTTGTGTCGTACCTAAGTGTGTACACTCGCGATAAGCGAGCATTCTTGTACGGTGACATGAGAGCAGTGGTGTCAGAATACCACAGATGACCAATGTCAGTAGTGCTAAGATTGCCCTGCTTTACTATCGTCGGCTTAGCCAAGTAATCCGAGAGAGTCATATTCTCAGGATTAGTAATTTGCTGGTCAAAAAGTGCCACGATCGAGTTTTCTACGGGCTCAGAGATAACACCGACAGTGTCATCCTTTATAATCGTGGTCTTACCATGATTCACATTAACAGCAGAAGTAACTACTGAAGTTCCTTCTACAGAAGGGGGGGTTTGGGTGTTGGGTTGATTTTCCATATCTAAAAAACTGCCAGATTGTTCGTAGGCTACTGGCGTGTTCTTTCCAACTCGCATTTGTAAAGTGAACGGCTTTCGAATAGGGTTTACAGGTTCTTCCTCATCACCCTCGCGGAACACACGTTGGAAATGGCCTAGAGACACAGGGTCAGCTTCTTCTTCAAACCCACTTTGCTGAACAGCAGGTTTGCTATCGATCAATCTCTCAACAGTTGCACCAAGGGGTGGGTGCATATCCATCCCCTCTAACGCTTCCGTTAAGGCAATGCTTGGGTCAATCCGTGGGTGGGGTCTCAGACCGCTCGATTGTGGGACAGCCGAGTTAACCCCTCTCCTATAATCCATAAAAGCCTTGAGTCCTGTCAAAAATTCATGCTCCTTTTCAGCAGCTTGCTTGCTTTCTGACCAATCTATCGGAGGGAGAATTTTGACGGGTGGGTCAAAGGGGTGAGGCCTGTTCCCAGACAAGACACCATTTTTAAACTCGGGGAGCGCAGTGGGAGTAACAACGTCTCCATTGCCAATGTCAGCCTCAATGTAGTTGAGGTTTCCAAACTCCAACTTGGTATATCCGTCGTAATCAGTGTACGCTACGAGAGGTATACGAGGTCCTGTTGGCTTGTCCTTCTGTACTTGTTCAAGCGTTGGGGGTTGGCAGTCAGGAGCCTGTAAAGTGTAAATAAACTCAGCCACCATGGGCATCTGTGACACCATCTTATTAGTGGGGTTCCCTGAGTCATCGATATATTCGCCGATGAGTTCAGTTCCATCACGGACGATTAGGGTCAAAAGTTTATCAAAAAACTTCAAAGGCAAGTCAATAAAGGGCGCATCCGACTTCCGCATGACGTCCTCAGGCCAATGAGGTACCTTAGTGATCTCACCGAGGATGGAACACGTCGCACGGAAACCCTTCATACCATTCACAAAGAAAGCGCTATTAACAATAGCACTACCAAGTGACTGGTCGGAAGGCACAAGGGATGTCATTTCCATTAACATGTGGGATCTGGTCAACGCGGGAGGCACATAACCGGGCCCAACATGAGCCAGGATGCGTGGGAACCATAGATTCCAGGTCTCGTCTGAGTGCAGTGATAGTTCCATAATCGCCGATGTGGCCCGGTCGAAAATAGTAGAAGGTTTATTCTTAATATGGTAACACAACATATTAAGGATAACCTCCAATGATAGAGCTCCCACGTACTTCCCGATAAGAGGCTCCCACCGCGAAGTTCTCTTCAGTAAGGTGACGTTTTCAGAACGGGAAAAGGGCTTAAGCTCGGATTGCTTATCAGCAGCCACGTACTTGTAGCCAATTTCTTCTAATTCCTTCTGGAAAACCAGGTTGTCAAAGAAATTGGTCCTCCTTGACACGGCAAACCTGGTGTCGTCACCCAGGAACTTTGCGTACACATCCTCGTGGAACTTTTGGGCTAAGGCCGGAACGGAAAGGTCTGTTGCTTTTAAACCGGCCTTGATGTAGCAGTATTCAAGGTTACCACGCGACACACCACAATTGAGTGGGGTGGTCATAGAGACCCCGGATGCCATGCCTACATCACGACGCTCGATGATATACCCGTAGATGTGGCGACCCACGATGGATGTCAGGATGAGGGCCTTTCGTATGAGTCCCCACACCCTTCCAAACTCATTACCACCAAAGTACCCATCAGCTCCAAACCAATACTCGACACGTTTCCATTCAAACTCTAGGCGGTCAATGGTATGACAAGTGTCAAATCCACTATAGTCACCATCACACGACCTAGCAGCTCCGTCCTTCTCCAGGAACTTTTGTTCGATCGAATCCCAATGGACATAAGGGTTCGCACCAACAAGATAAGAGTTGGACATCACGGTATCACCTAACCAACGTAGGTAGGGACCGAAGGCTATACGCCCGAGAAGGAAGTGGAAAAACATAGGTGTCTGTACGACGCGGGCTTTCTCGAGTTTATCAAGCGGCCGATTTTCATACTTAACATGGTCCATGTGTATGACGTCCATGACACCACCGGTCACTGCCATCTCACAAAACAATTCTACTTGTCTAATGACCTCAGGCATGTTAGGTCCCAGCACCAGATCCCCTTCAGGAGTTACGGAGAAAATCGTAGAGCGATCTTGTCCCTCCGTTGAGTACGGGAAACCAGATGACGTTTGTGTGGGCATGGGGCCGAAGCTAGTGTTCGGTAATCCCCTAATGGCAACATCGATGGGGTAAGGTTTCTTGGTTCCGTCCCAAGGTATGGCAAGATCACGAAGAGTCTGGTCCTGGATAACAAAGTCCATAATCTCAGGAACAATAGATTGAGGGTTAGCTTTTACCTTCTTTCTAAAATTTGCGTGAGACTCAGGTGTAATCTTGACGGGAGCAACCGTGGGCTTGAAGTAAGACGTTCGTCCCTTAAACGGCACAATATCTTCAACAACGTGGGTTGAAAAAGGCCGCTTAACGAACTCAACGTCACCATCAAATTGCTCAACCGCATGGGGAAGTTGTCCTGGCATACCAAAGAAGTTAAGTTCTGGAACTTCAAAATCTGCTCCAGTCTTCTGTTTAACTTCTTGATCCTTGTACATAAGAAGCATAGCCGAGTTTACTTTGGTAGCAAAACCACGGCGGTCATCACCTCCTATATGTATACCAACAATCTTAGATCCCATGAGAACAACGGATCCACAAGCTCCCCTCTTCGTGGGTTCCTTATATGAAATAAGGTCGTTACGCGTTTGGACCCCATCAGGAGTAGAAAACTCCTTTGAATCTAACATAGCCACGTCCTTCCTATCAGTGCGTAGATAGTTCGGGGTGGTGTTTTCGTCATAGGCGGGTCTAATGAGGTTCAAGCGTTGAGATGCAATGAAGACTTCCTCACGTTGGTTGTAAAAACCCCTGAGAAGATATTCCGACGTCGCAACATGGCGAGTGATGTTCGCATTCCGCGGCATCTGGGGACAGATGAGTCTTATGATATCGATGTCCTTAGATTCACCGAATGAAAAGTGGAAGTCTGGTCGGCCATCGAGACCATCGGCTATCGTACAAAGGTACTTCTTCTCAGGGTTGTGGTACTTATACAAAATGACTTGATCATCCAAGTTGCGGAGGAAGTGGTGGTTCATGAGGTAAATATCTTCCTCAAGTGCCACAACCTCTCCGACTGTCTGGTTGATCTTTGGATCCATTAAGCACCACATGTTCTTAACAACCTTATCAGCAATATCCTCGATGTTGGGAGCGAGGTCTTGCTGCTGCGCCCTCTGGCCTGTCCCGAGAGTCCTACGTTCTTTTTGATTTTTGAGGGTGCGTCGCATGTATAAGGTCCTATTTGCAGAGGAATCTTGTTCATCAGCGTAAAGCTTGGAACCAGACCCTGCAAACATGGAATAGAGGGAGACTATTCCAGCGACGACCCCAAGAGCTGTCATGAGGACACCGTAATGTTCGGCCACAAAATCAGTGAAGTGTTTGGCGCCTCTTGCCAAGACATCAGAGCAAGTCTGGAAGGCACTCGAAACACATTCAACGAAGCTCGCTTGAACGCCAACAACGATGTTGTTCAAAATTCTAACACCATCTCCAATCCCAGTGTACAACGACCTCTTAAATGCCGAGAAGTTCTGAGCAATGATCGTTGCATACTTTTGACTGGTTTGAAGTTCTTCAACAAGTTTGTTGATCAAATCTTTTTCGGAAAGGTGGAAATGATGGACACACCTCTGGTACGAAGGGAGATCTCTAATAAGTCCCGCTTTCTCAAGCAAGAAATTAGCGACTCTCCCTATGAACGCTCCGGGTTTACACGAAAAGGAGACCGACCTTGTCTTTTGAGCGTTGGTAATCCTTGCACCAATCTTGCTCATAACGTATGGTATGGGGACGTAAGTTCCCAACAACCTTTGCTTAAAAAGACCAGCTTCGCCTTCCAACGTGAGCATGAAACCGTTCACGGAAAAAGAAGGGAAGGAGGTGGAAGCCAAGGCACCAGCCCTAACAACCATGCGCTCAGGTTCTGTACAGGTCTCTGGGAAAGTGCCAATGGACAGTGAGTTAGCGACCGTGGTCCGCGTGATCCTCGAGGATCCAGGCGTTTCGGCACTAGAAACCCCAAAATCGAGGACATCAACAGTCGTAAAGCCTTGCTCATGGGCTAGACCGTCGGCAATTTCCTGTGTGAGGAGACCATTCTCGATCATCTCAAGACGCTCCTCAGGCAACGATTTACGGTACATCTCCTTGATATTCTGAGCCATGGATATGAACTCTTCGGGCTTCGGTGCCTTATCGGCATCCTTTCTTAACATCTCAAATACGTGTGGTATTACGCTCTTCGCAACACGTTCATGTGATTGAGAGTAAAGATTGGGTCCCGCCTTCCGACGCTCGTGGTACATTTTCTCGTTGACTCGGGCCTGGTGTACGAGGAGCGTGAGAACGTCAAAGTAATCACACTCAATGCCCATATCATGGAAAACACCTTGTGAGTCAATAAGATTGAGGGAAAACGACCACAGACTAACATCTAACTCGTTAGGTTTGGCATCACGTAGGGAAACACCACTGTACTTAGGACCTTTGACAGAAACGGTAAATACAAAGTGAATTCTCGACGCGACAGCGTCTACACTAACAAGCAGCGGGTCATTAACGTTAGTGTCGTTGGTTGTGATCAATGTAACAAGCTGGTTAAACCGTATCAAACCCTTCTTGTTAAGATCAGCAACGGGCACAGTTTTCCGTGAGGTGTTGCAGGCATCGATTAGCTGGGGCCAAGCTGCATCATCCTGTGTCTGAGTTCGCATTGATGCAAAATCGTCAAAAATTATTACGCGCTTTTTAGGAGTCAATTCATCAAACCACGGGTCCTTTGACTTGCAGAGAATAAAGTCATCAGGGTTATCCTTAAACTCCCTGTATACTTCCGGGTAGTCCTTGAGCAAGATATCGAGGACATTTTCGCCGAGAAGTGATGCAGCAACGGTCTTTCCCATCCCTGGAAGTCCTTTGAAAACTGCGGTCACTGGCATTTGTCTGTCGTTACCACCCTGCATAAGGATAGACTGAACAGTAACGAGTACATTTTCCAATGATCCAATGCTCTTTAGGACCATAGCAGCCAGTAGAGTTTCCTTATGTTCAACCAGCGATTTGTGAAGTAAAGTTCCATTGGTAATGACAACTTCAATCTCGCCAACACCTAGTGAGGAAACGTCAAGGCAATTATTCTTGGCGTTAGCCATGATGGCATTTGCCCGACGTGACCACTCGCGATACTCAGTGTTGAAAATCGAGGCGATGTCATTGGACCAACCATTACGGATGGTTACCAGCGAAGACAACTTGACCGCAAACGTAATAAAACCATCAAGGAACATACCCGCCCCTTTTGCAAAATGGGGGATATCCTTAATCGCCTTCACAAGTTCACCTTTGTTGTTTGGATCAACGCCCATCATCATATAAATAGAAGTTAAAGGCGTGACAATGTCAACAAGAGAGAAGGATTGCTCGTGAGGTATGCCAACAACCTGGACATTATCAACAGCACTGAAGAAAGTGCTGATGACATTGCTCAAGTGTAACCCTAATCCGGCGGTTAAAGCCAAAATTAGAGCAATCCTTAAGGTATCATACGCCATTTTAGGAAGTAGATTCTTAAGGAGTCTGAGCAACAGGATGGACACAGTAGGTAACGAAATTTCGGGAAACTTAACAACCAGCTTCCACAAATAGGAAATGGTATCAGAGAATCCCGAAACGACGTTATCAAACTGTTTGGCGATCGTGACGATTGGTGAGAAAATGCTCTGAGCTTGATCAAGCAACTCACTTGTCTGGTCACCAATGACCTCAACAGTGTTGCAAACGGCTTTGCTACTGGTCTTTAAGGTGCTAATGAGCTCAGACGCCTGGTCCTTGAGTTCATGGATCGCCGATGGCAACCCAAAAATACCGGACTGCAGGTGGGCAAGTCTTTCTCGCCTCACAAATAATCCAGATGGTAAGCGTTCAACACTCCCAACACAGTGAAAATCAAGTGAGTTCCTGTAAACCGCGAGAGTATTTGCATCGAAAATCTTATCATAAGATTTTTTAAGCGACTCTCTCGCATAACGCTGGAAATTAATATCCAAGTTGCGCAGTTCAATGAAAACATCAGCTATTTCCGTCATCTCATTAGATCCAAGGATGGGCTGATACAACAACTTGAAAAATTCATGTGTGATAGGAACACGCGCCCTCGGGACACGTAGAGATGCTTTGGACATGGTACGCATGAGGGCAAGCTGAGTGAGAGCCTGACCATACGGACCACTGGACAACCACGGGTAACCACCATCCAATATAACATGCAAGAGGAAATCATTTGAGTACACTCGGGCAAAACCAAAATATTCCTCATGCACATTCCAAAACTCGTGTAACAAAGCGTATCTAAACCAGCCATCATACTTATGAGGGATGATAGAGTAGACTTTTTCCACGGGAGGTAGACGGCGTATGGAAGGTCCAGGGAGCGAAATCTGTTGTGAAACGTATTCGCTCTTTTCTTGGCGAGCTCGATTGAGTTCAATAGTCCTGCGTTTCCCCTCAAGTTCCGAAAAGAAACCGAATTTAATAGTGGACTGGGCAAGATTTGAGTTGGAGGAAGTCATAAGAAAGTTGACTTTTTCTACGAGAATCGTAACTTTCCCCCATCCCATAGACCACAGGCGCGAAGCACTACTGGTATCAGGGACAGAATTACGATCGGTTCACACGCGTACAAGCCATGGATTGTCGACCAGACCTTCAACACGTCGTTAAATAACGTGTCCGTTCGTGCGCTTTCTTGACGAATGCCTATGACATGACATTGGTACAAGACTCTATGCTGGCATTTGCTACAGACCCTGAACCGCATTAAATTCAGGAACTCGACGTTGGTACTTCCCCCAACAATTTGGCATAGAATTTCGCGGGATAGCTAATTTTTCCCGTGTAACAGATAAAACACCCGTAGCGAATCAGACACGAAGTCTCATGATACCACTTATGGATTTATACAAGAAATCAACGATAGAATGCTACGTCAGCATAATATTTATTACAGTTGGACAGATCAATGCTTTGGGATAGTCTTCAAGCATTAATGTGATAATGGGCGTATATGGGCTATTTTTACGTAATTTATGTAAGTGGGTGCCTTTTTAAGTTGTCTATGAAGAAGGCTAACTGCACCTCGCGCTTTCAGCGGCTCCGACAGGGAGGCATGGTAATGGGTCGTGTTCCCATTCCAGGGAACGTTGCAGTCATTATGGGAAGAATACGTGGGTCTTAGGCCGATCATACCCTACAAAATAAGTACAACGTCCAATCCCTCGATTTAGATAGGGATACTCAAGATCAAGATACGCCTAGACTACATCGGGTAAAACTTAACATACGTTACCGTACG
>Ga0213932_1000038_pt1 | contig 10270 bp, 2 predicted proteins | sample McNCre1117MT_FD_169128 | JGI IMG/M metagenome (GOLD analysis project Ga0213932, IMG submission 169128) | Metatranscriptome of freshwater microbial communities from McNutts Creek, Athens, Georgia, United States - 11-17 MT (Metagenome... | ecosystem: Environmental > Aquatic > Freshwater > Creek... | reverse complement strand
CCCGTTATTGAAGTTATATTGTCATTTTGAATGACTTTTAATTTCTGTCAATATTATTCTTGTTTGAATAGAACATTGCTAATATTGATTTCTAGTCACTCATTGTTCTTTGAGTGCACTTCTGGTTATACCATATGTAGATGGTACCCAGCCTGTTACTTTGTTAGGCTTTTAGCGAGTAACTTGATTTTTTCTTTAGTGGTTGGATAGAATGATTTGCCCGTTCTTTCCTCACCATAGAATTTATTCTTTGGTGCAACCCACCGCTTATTATATGTAAGCATTTTTGTACAATCATTTTTAGGAAAATGATTAGTTATATATTTATATATAACAAAACTTTATGCCGCTACTTAGTCACGAGACTAGTCCCCATAGTGTTTGGTTGAGACAGTCTAGATAGTAGTCCGGAATTTTGATTATGGCGATAACCCTGTTTCTATACATGTTGTTTAGAAAGAAGTTATATTGGATATTTTATTTTATTAATATATTTTAGTACGTTGTCAATGCTCACCTATTAAATTAGGATGGCGTAATATATATATACTCAAGACCTGATCAACGATCGTTGGCGTTGTTAACATGTTGTATTTGTTACTAAGGGAAAATTTTGAGTAGAGACTTTTATAGTCATCTGTAGAGTGTACCGTGTAAGTAGAAATACGGGTAGGTACATTCGGGTATGATTGATATATTACGGCAGTTAAAGAGTACATAACAGAAAATTTATGTTTTTAGAATCCCGTTTTTTAGACCGGTTAAATTTGATATATAAATATAAATTATTAAATAATTTTGTAACGATAGTTAAGTTATTAATCTATATCAATATATCGTAGTTCGTTTGTTTGCTTATTTGTAGCATATATATTTTGATGTTGGAAGCACATAATTTGGGAAGCTTAGCTTTTTACCTTATATGGAAACTGCACATTAATTATACATGTTTTACTTAGAACCAAACATATAATAGTATTTCGTCCTGGTAACGCACTAGCTTAACCTAGTGCAGCGTGAATCTCAATTGCGTCCAAAAATATGAGAGCTGGATTAAGAACCCAGCACACGGCGATGGATTATTTGGTTTACTATGAAGATGCGATTTTGTTAGGGAGTAGTGCCCCGAACATTGATAAATGCTATCGAGCAAATGTCCTTTAATTATTATAATGTTAATATATTGGATACTAAAAGTTTTGTCTCGTTCTTAAAATGAGATCCTAAGTACACCGGGTGAGTGTGTAATACCGCCTTAGGCATTGATGAGAGGAATTAAAACAAACGGACGTGAACAATCACAACGTGGCACTGTTAAATCGAGGGTTTGTTTGAATAGTTTTGGTCGTAAAGATATTAAATCTTTATTGGGATCATATTCCGATTTTGGAATGAGGCGTGATGAGCCTATTATTCCTGAATCATCCAGGAAGGCATTTATCAAGAAGTTAACTAATGTTGATCAAGATGAGTGTATTGATGATAATTTTAAATTGCGTACACGTGATCAACTTCAGAAAATAAAAGATGATATGTTTGAAGAATTTCAATTTGCTCAAGAGCAGAAGAATTTGCTGAAAATGGAGCGTAAATTGAAAGATATGCGTCAGGCTGATCAGAAAAGGAAATCTAGAGTATTTACAGATTTTTCTGTAGATACTACTTATGTGAAAAATAAGAGGGATCGACAAAGATCTAAAACGCATGAGGATGAGTTATCAAGATATCAGCTCGCATGGTCAAAAGAGCGAAACAGAATTCTTAAGAAAGCAGCCAAACTTAAGCGTAGAGCAGTATTATATGAATACTATTCCGATAATAATATAGATTTGCCCAATGATGAAGTAGAATACAATTCTGCTTCCATTGTTAGTATGTTTAGTTTGGTCAACATGGAGGAAGCCACAGAAAAACTTTTAAAGAATGGTATTGACCAAAGAACATCTACGTTCTTATGGTCACTTATAACTATGTTGGCCGCATTGGTTACTGATGCACATGACACTGTGAAAGTTGCATCCATAGGTGCATTTGCTAATGCTTGTGGATTATCTACCAAGGGCGCTGTGATTAGTGCTTTGATTTCAGGTGCACTTTTAATGGGTGTTAAGAAGATGAAAGCGAAAAAGAAAGCTATTGATCCGGAATTTGGTGAAATTAAGTATCAGTTTTTGGAGGAGATCCACAGAGTTGGTACATTTATAGAAAAAACTTTGAACGCAGAATTTGTTGTTGCCTTGCGTAAGTTGATTATAGGAATGGTTGCATATACTGCATTTCCAACGTCTATGGCAGCAAAGGTTTTCTCATTTATTGGAACTAATGCTACAAAAATGTCTGGATTAAAATTTATAGCCACAATATCTGATGTTATGGCAAAGTTGGGTAGGTCCGCTACTATGTGGTGGCGTGGAAATGAAAAGGGAGAAGCTGTACCAATCTCTGAGATATTATTTGGTGCCTCTCACTATGATTCGATTAGAGACAGATACCAGATATTGGATATGTATAAGAACGCAACCTATAGTGGATTACCTATTCGTGGGCATATGTGTAGGTTTTATTATATGCGTGAAGCTGCAGCGTTTTTGTCATACACTAAAATATATCTTGCTGAAATCGGCAGACATCATCCCGATTATAGGGAGGTGTCTGATTGGCGAATTAATGTCATTAAATGGGAAATGGATATTGCGAGTAGAGCTAGAAGCATGAACAGGATTCCACCATTTGCCGTACTAGTATATGGACAACCAGGCACTGGAAAATCTATTACCACAAAGGTTTTAGCATCCCGTGTTGCCGCAATGAAAGGATATGAGTTTAATGAGAATCAAGTTTTCTACAAGAATTCTAGCTCACAATTCTGGGAGGGATACTCTACGCAGCAACATAATATTGTATTTATGAGTGAGGCAGGTAAAATGCATGCTGATTTAGTCCAAAAAGCTGGTGATCCTACTATGGATGCCTTTCTTTCGTGTATCGATTCCAATCCATATTTTGTGGATATGGCTTTTGAAGGAAAGGGCAAAGTACCATTTTTGGCAGAGTTGTTTATATTAGACTCAAATAATAAAACTATGAATCTTAAGAAGTTATACTCCAATCCTGCGGCCTTTGCTAGGAGGTTCTATACCTTTGAACAACGAGTTAAAGCAGAATATAGGAAACCAGGATCGAGTGAGATAGATTCGGAAAAATTTTTAGCTACTGGTAAATTTTTAATGGAGGCATTTGAATATAAGGTCTTTGCTAATATACCTAAAGGACCTGTTGATTGGGAGGAACGATTGATATCGACTGAATGGTGCGGATATCAAGAAATGATTGAAATTTTTGATCGTTTATTTATAGCACATCAAGCTAGAGGTGCGAAGGTGAACAGAACATTAAATGATGTTATTAAATCCATTCCTTCAAAATATAAAATTGATGATAATAATGGATTCAATTACCCTGATTCGCCTGAAGTAATTGAAGATACTATGGGTATATATGGTAATGATTTGAAACCCGATTTGGGACAAACACCACAAGCCATTGTCAACAAGTTTGTTAATGAGTATATTCCCACAATTGATGAGGCAAGAGACACTATGATTAATCTTAGAAATAAGGCTATGGATCGATCGAAAAAAGTCGTGATTAATATCGTTGACCATATTGGAACTGCTATGTTTGATGATGATTGGTCAAATCCATTTACTGTTGAGACACAATGTGATTATATAACAGACCATGTAGCTTTTTCGGAATACGTAGCTGTTAGTACTAAATCTGGTGGGGATGAGGAATATACCACATTATTGCCTGAATACAAGGAAGAATTTTCTGATTTATCAGATCCAGTTGATGTTAGGGATAGTTTGCTATCAATTGGGAATAGATTGAACGTTAATTACAACAATGATGTAAAAGGTGTTTTGTTAGTTAATGCAACTTTGACTGATAAGTTAAAATCGACTACTAATATTATAGTCGGAAATGGTATACCAGCTACGCGACAACTCGCTTTTGAGATAGAGAGTATGGTCAAAGAATTGGAACAAGAGCCTAATTCCATTGTAGATAAGAGATCTTTAACTCAATTTGTGTCTGCTGTTCATGAATATTCTAGTAATTTGCGACATCGTCTATCGGATGTGGTGGGAAATGATGAGAAGAAAGATTATGAACCAGATCCTTTTGGTTCAATTGCAATGCCTCAAACAGAAAATCCCGATTTGAAAGTTGACATACATCCACAAATGGCAGTTGGGTTGAACATGAATCACACTATTGATTTTAAAGATAATAAGGCGCTGGTAGAACAGGTTTGCAATAAACTTATGCGGACATGTGATGTCGTAACTTCGTTCGTAGAGCAAATTTTGATGTTCTTTTCATATATCTATTCTGTTTTCGATGTTTTTATGTATAATTTACCATCTCTGATTATGTCTATAGCTAGTATAATCTCATGCATCATGACTCCGGGATTGTTTACTTATACATTGACAGGAATAATTTTAGTGTGTCTATATATGTCTAGATCTATGTATGTGCCAGTTGAAAAACGTGAGGGTCATAGAGATGTTGTTACAGAGATGGCATTGCGTGCACATAATATAAGTGATGCTGCATCGGCTGTATCTAATATTAATCGAGAATACACACGTGAAGAGCGTAATTATATGGCAGATAAGGCTACTATGAAGTGGATGGGTAATACTGCATTAGCAGCCATTATCCTTACTATAACTGCCAAAACTTTTCATAAAGTATTACGAATTCTTGAGCATTCAGCGCCAAAGTATAACGCGGGTTTTTCCAAATTTGATCCAGAACAAGATGATCATATTGAGACTGATAGTGGGTGTAAAACACCATATATTAGAGTTAAGAATAAGCTAGATAATTGGAATTGGAATGTGAAATCCCCAATGCATGTTCAATATGTACATACTAGTGGTGGAGATACATTCAAAGCAATGATTTTGGCTAATACATTCACTACATTCTTTGAACATGGTGATAGTATAATTAAGAGTCACTGTTTGGGAGTTTCCGGATGCTATGCGTTAGTTAATACTCATCATCATAGAGCTGCAAGAGATGCGGGTAAAATGATTAATTGTACTCTTGGTAGAGAATGGGATAAAGTTATGTTCACATTGTCTACTGCTGATGGTGAATATATAGACATAGGTGGCGACCTTACTATTGCAATGACCACTAGAAATTTCAGAGACCTAGTTAAGCATATGGCATTGAGAAATATTAATGTAGGCACCTCCTATATAGAAGATAAGGAAGTTTCTGCGGCATTTATTCCACATGGTATAGCTATCGAAGGGTGGGATAATATCCCATATGCATATCGTTATTATGGCTATAATGGTGAGGGATTGTGTGGTAATGCATTATATTCCAAAATAGGTACTGGATGGGCTATTATAGGTATTCATTGTGCTGGAACTGGTGACGGTAAAATTGGATTTTCTACTGCATTATATCGTGATAAGATTGAGTCAGCTGTAACCGCATTATCTAAACAAATGGGGATATTTAAGCCTCATTCCACGCTTAATTATAATAGTGTAGTAGATAGAGCTGGCCCTATTCGTACAAATCCAAAATCATTGGCATTCTATGAAGAATTAGATAATATGGAGTATTTTGGTACAGTAGGGAGAGTTGAGATAAATAAGAAATCATTGGTTAAAGATAATTTTATGACTCCACATATTGCAAAATTGGAGAAAATTACTGGAATTCCAAAAACAAAAGTTTTTGTCGCCCCTATGATGAAACCAGAAATGCGGAATGGTGAATATGTTGCGCCACAAAATGTGGCAATTAAACATTTCACACATCCAATTGCTCTAGGAGAATCAAAAATATTGAAGCGTGCAGTAGATTATTTAACAAAGAGATTGACTGAACGCATACATGATGAATTAGGCGAAATCAAATTAGCCCCATATTATACTAAACATGCTATCAATGGATCTGAAGATGATAAATACCTAAGGCGTATTAATACATCTACTGCGGCAGGATATAATTTTCCTGGGAAAAAAGAAAAATACCTTCCGATAGAAAGCGAAGCTCCTTTTGTGCGAGTTCCAGATGCTTCTGTTTGTTCACGGATGCGTGAGATTTTTAAGTGTTATGATAATGGTGATATGTCGGGAACTGTTTTCACAGTATCACTAAAAGATGAGCCGGTTACTAAGCAGAAAAGAGATGATGCTGTTACACGATTATTCTACGTTCATGAATTGCCACATTTAATTGTCGCTCGTATGTTCTTGGGGCCTATAGTCACATTAATTCAACAGACCGACGCATTTTATTCGATGGTTGGAATTAATGTATATGTTGAAGGAGATAAAATTGTTAATAGGTTAACAAAATTTCCAAATTACATAGAAGCAGATGCAAAGAAATTTGATATTACAGCAGCTCAATTAATCAGGCAGGCTACGTTTGCCATCGTTTACAATTTATGTAAGGAATTGGGATATAATTCAGTAGCATTAAATTATTTGGCTGGTGTATTGTCTGATTTATTATTTCCATTATACAGTCTCGATGGTGATTTATTTCGTAAATCTTCAGTCCCATCTGGGCATTACGGTACTGCAGAATTGAATTGTTTAATTGTTATGTTATTTATGGTTATTGCTTTCATTGAAGGTCAGGATCGTGGTGAAATTCCTAAAGATGCTGATTTTTTCGATCACGTCTCTGCAGCTTATTACGGAGATGATCAGAGTGCATCTGTTTCGGATGATGTTAAGGAATCCGTAAATAATGTTACGATTGCTGCATTGTACGAGCGCTTTAATATGCAATTAACAGCGTCAGATAAATCATTGGTAATACCTAAGTTTGTGCCATTTTCTGAAGCGACATTTTTGAAACGGACCTTTAGATTTTCTAAAGTACACAACAAATATATATGTCCATTAGATCCCCAATCTATATATAAGATGTCGAGCATATCTGTATTTAGCGACAAATGCACAGAGAGGGAACACGCTATTTCTATAGCGAACTCTGCACTGGGAGAATGGTATTTACATTTTTGTGATTGTGACGATCCGGAGGCCAAGTATAACGAAATACGCAATATTTATATTGATGCATTCGTTGCTCACTTTGGTAATTCTGTTGGAACAGAAAGCTTTTTCACTTTTGAAAAGGTTTTCTTAATTCCAACTAACGAAAAACTCTCCGCCTAAGGTGGAGTTACACTCGTTGCTCGCGAGTATAAATAACGAGCGCTGGCCCTATAATATTGTCGTATGGGCGGAAGACGACACTGTGTGGTGTATCTGCGGACATTCACTTGGATAATGTATTCCGTGAAAGCGCATCACACATAGAGCCGCGTCCTTGATCCGCGGCCTATAATTATAATAGATACAATCCTTACCATATATTTGATGGAAATAAGATATATGGGAAAATTATTTTTCCGCTCTTCATAGAGATTATAATACAATTTTAGCGGATTTATCGGTTGCTGAAGAAAAATTAGAAAAAATGCAGAAACCGTATGGAAAATTGAAACCACATCTTTTGATGACTACATTTTCATATCAGAGTGATCCCATATATAGTAAATATGTGGACGAATGGATATTGGCTTATGAACGTGTTCAAATTTTAAAAATTGAATTGGAGAATTATCATAGTAGAGACCATATTGATAATATATATTATCAAAGTGGAGCAGAAGTAGGTGATTTAAAAACTGGTACTATCGATGATTCTGTTGTTACAGAGCATGATATTTTGACTGATATTGGTGGTGAAGAAACACAAACTGTTAATCCATATGTTGATAAAACTAGTATGGTTAATGTGTCCAACAATTTAGACACATTTTTTAATAGACCAGTCAAAGTGAGTAGTGGTACAATACCGATTCTCACAGATTTTAATTTGAACTTTGATCCTTGGGACTTATACACTACTGATCCAGCTGTACGTGCGAAACTTAGGAATATGTCTTTTATTAGAGCTACAGTATGTATACGAGTTGCAGTTTCAGGAACGCCGTTTGATTATGGCAGGTTAATGGTGTCGTGTATTCCTTTTCCTGGTGATAACGCTGTTTATACCGAATTATTTCGGGTTGGAACTATTCCATCCTTGAATGTTTTGCAGAGACAATATTTGTCTCAACAGCGTATATCTACTGTTATAGATTTAAAAGAAAACAAGCCGGTTGAATTAGAGATGCCATGGATAGGATTAGTTCCTATGGGACGTTTGTGGAACAAGTCTAATAGTGCCATCACAAGCGTTACATCGTACGCTGACTTAGCGGGTATGTGGCGAGTCGTGATTAAAGATTTAACACAGAGAAATTCTGTGGCACCAACACCAACAGACGTACAGTTTTATGTTTATGCTTATCTTAAGAACGTTCAGGTTGGTGTACCTACTGGTTCTCAGACACAGATTGTGTACAATTCTGGTGATGAAAGAAAAGTTGGGCCAGTAGAGAAGGTATCTTCCACGTTATATGCTATTACATCGTCTCTTAGTAATGCTCCAGTCATTGGTGTTTACGCACGAGCAAGTTCATATGCTTTTGGTGCTATGTCGAGCATGGCTGCCCTTTTTGGATGGTCAGCTCCACAAATATTAACAAAACCAATGCGAGTAAAGAATGAAGCGTATCAAAATGGTGCAGCATGCATACAAAATGATACTGGTCAGAAAATATCATTTGATCCTGAACAAGAATTGGCAATATCTACAGAATATGTTTCCACGTTTAAAGATGAACTTGTCATATCAGATTTTTGTGCTAGGCAAGCATATTTGTATAGCTTTACATGGACACCTGCATCTTCACCAGGTACTATTCTGTCAACTATGGCTATTCACCCAGCTATGAATTATGGAGTTACTACATCACCTTCTGGTACGAAGAATGTTTTACCCACGCCTATGCATTTCTTTTCACAAATGTTTGATTATTGGCATGGTAAGATAGTTGTTACTTTTGAGGCAGTTATATCCAATTTTCATAGAGGAAAATTACTTATTACCTACGATCCAAATGTCTTACAATATGCAAATATAGCTTCAAATTTGAACCTGAATAAACAATATACTCATGTATGGGATATTCAGGAAACTCAGCGTTATTCAGTTTGTGTTGATTGGAATTACTTTAAGGCGTGGGCTGAGAATATACCACAAGCCGAATCTTATAATGAGTTGGTAGGTTTCACTACAGATAGGCCTTTATCGTTTGCTGATGCTGTTAATGGAATATTGATTATTTCATCATTTAATGCATTGCAATCACCAATATCCGATCAAATTTCAATTAATGTATATGTACATGCTGAGGATATGATGTTTAATAGACCAACTGCTAAGAACATTCCAGTCAATAGGGCCATCAGATATAATTCCGGTAAGGAGGTGACAAATACAAGTGCGTCTTGTATTGAAATTACTAAATCAAATGTGGCAGAACAGGGTATGCATAATCATTTTTTCGGCGAACAACCCATTTCAATCAGGTCATTATTAAAAAGATTTGTACAGACAAATGAATGGTTAGTTCCGGCTGGATCTGTTGATGGACAATTTGTATTAGAAGCACCAGCTATACCCAATACATTTGGTAATGTTGGATTTAATTATACCGGATCACGAACTACTTCATATTTTGGACACATAAGGCAGGCTTTTTTGGCTATGCGTGGTGGTGTTAGAAAAAGATTAATTTGGTCTGGTAATAATGAGATGTATAGGAATGATATTAGGATTTCTCTGTTGCAACAAGGAGATAATCCAACAAACACTATCACGAATATAGGCCAAATGACTGTGATGACACCAGAAGGCAGTATAGTGTTTGAACCTATTACTAATAATGGTATTGAATTTGAGATACCATATTACTCTAACACATATTATTCATTTGCATGTGCAAATGATTTTTACACACCAGCTCATGCAACTGCTACTACCAATGTGTTGCGTGGTTATCAAGCGGAATTTTTTGTTCCAAACACATCTGGTAGTAATGTTATAAATGAAGTAACAGCTACTGCTGAAGATTTTCAATTTGCATACTTTGTAGGATGCGTTCCATACGTATCTGCATAAAGCGGGAAGACGCTATATAAAATAATGGTCTTTCTGTTTATATCGAAAAATATTAATAAAAATAAAAAACTAACAAAACAAGATATAAACAGAGGCTCCATGCTTCAATTTTTCAAATATGGAGTCCAAGACTCCTTCT
>Ga0213932_1000036_pt1 | contig 10315 bp, 1 predicted proteins | sample McNCre1117MT_FD_169128 | JGI IMG/M metagenome (GOLD analysis project Ga0213932, IMG submission 169128) | Metatranscriptome of freshwater microbial communities from McNutts Creek, Athens, Georgia, United States - 11-17 MT (Metagenome... | ecosystem: Environmental > Aquatic > Freshwater > Creek... | reverse complement strand
TGACAACCTAAAAAAAAGCGAATTTAAACGTTTCCTAAAAAGGGTTTTGTATAATGTTATTATTTATTATAATAACGGGCTTTAATTAAGAAAAACAGTAACTGTCCATTCCCCATGCGTTGTATACAACGCAGGCAAACCTGTTATCGAATTCTATTGTAATTGAAATTAAAATTGCAACCTAACGAAATTAAAATCCGTTAGGCTTTTAATTTCCGAGTATACGTTGCATATACTCTGTGTGTATTATTTATAAATACGTGTTTTTGTAAAGAAGGGGGGTGTTAACGAACATGAAAAAGGCAATATCTTCTCCAGCAGACGCATAATGGTCCAACACAACGGGCTTAGTTGTTGAAGCTCGAGTGTTTAGCTGATACCATAACGGACTATATCTAGCTATCAACGGCAACTCTAAACGACTGGAAGAATCACGATAAGTATCAAGGCACTTTCCGTAAGCAAAACGTGCATTGCTGTAGAAAGGTACCTCAAATTCCAGTGCACCATTAACACCATATTGCGTAAGGGCTGCTCCTGCAAAACCTGCACGTCTGTTTAGACGAGTTAAACTAGGCAAGAGACCGTTGAACGAGGGAATCGCAGTGTCACCTGCAGGCCCTTCAGATCTGTTAGTGACTATCATACAATTCTCCGGACTAGCAGCTGCATTATTCGTGGAAATGTACTTGTGGCGAATAGATCCTCTCCAACCAGCAAAACAAGGAGCTAATACATTGAGCAAAGTGTTAATGGCGAAAGTCTGCGCATTTGGTTTCACGCCCGATAACCACGGAAAAGCACCTGCGTAATCAGGAAAATTGTGCCGTACAAATGTTACTTCAGTAATTGTGAAGGAAGAGTCAGTAACATTGACGAACTCACGCGACGACAAGGTGTACCTCTTAAGCAATTGGCGTAAAGACGTAATCTTCTCCCCAAAATGAACTGATAGTGCATTATCCCTAAGATTAATATGGGAAGCAACAGCATGTGTTTCTGCGGCAGCATCTTCTGTAACAATATCGCTATCATCTCCTGCTTGGGCCTCTAAACCTGATTCGGGAGCCAAAATACCATGGCTGTATAATGCAAACACGTCATCAGTGGGTCCGGCAAACTCAGCATTTTCTTCATGGGCGTACAGAAATACATATACAGGATCATCAGTAACACTATTAGGCGTGACCAACGTCGTTTCTACATAAATACCAAATTGGCCATTATGAAACTGAGGGGCATATGGATTGATACCTATAGGCTCGAAGGACATATCGTAAGCGTCCACTGCTTGGTGTAAACGCAAATAATTAGACTCAGCAGCCCATTGACAACACATTTCGGCTTCATTGGCCTCTTGTAGATCCAATATCCATGAGTACTGAACATTGTCATACAAGTTAGTTCCGACTAATGAACTAGCAGTGGTAACTGGGTCATACACTATGCGCAAGCGGCCAACGTGGAATGATGAACGTACCACACTAACACGGTAGCACATTTCGCCACGCCAAAACTGGAAAAGTGAACTTATATAACCGCTAGGTGTAGTATGCGTCACATTATTAAACGCGTCCAACGTCGAAGTATAAAATATCTTCGGAGTAACATTAACATTCATCAATTTGGTTCCAGGAGCATCCAAAGATGACCATTCTGACATAGCTACAATGCATTCTTTCTTGCACCATTCCGTTATAGTCAAATCGTCCACAACGGGTGCTCCAGCAGTACGAGGATCGATGGATAATTCTTGTTTCGAATCTACAGTAAGTTTCAACGATGTATCGTGTGTGTTGGTAGTAGCCAACTGCCCCGTCACATGAGGTTTCATGACGACAGTAGGCTGATCGATTAAAGTGGGTCTTGAATACCCGAATGCTTTTGCAATTTCTGCCGTAGCGCCTGCTGCTATTTGAGTAGCGCGTGCGTACGGTCCTATCACGGGTGCATTGGCCAATTTTCCGGCCAAATTGCTTAATACCGTGGCTGGTTTTGATATAACTCCTTCGCTATATTCATCACCAGCCTGAGGGACAAGGGCAGAGCTTGATGTTGAAGTAGGAACATTCAACACTACGTTCTCCATCCATGCATAAATTGCTATTGATACGGGAGTAGAAGACAAACCTCCTACCACTTTGAGAGGTCCAATGTCAGACATCTGCATTATCCCCATAGAAGTCCAATCTGCTGTAGTTATATCAAAAGCATCTTTGGGGTACAGGAAGGGAAGTGTAATTTCGGCTCCTTGATTCGTACTTGGATCCAAATACACGCAAGGCTGTTGAGTAGCTCTCATTATGTTTTCAATGGACATGGTCAAATTAGGCACAACGGACGTGCCTACGTATGACAAGTGTAAGGGTGTATAATACCCTAACATCCTACCATAATGAAACTTCGATCCGTTAATTACAAACTTTAAACAAAGATTACCACGGCACAACTTAAAATTATTTATCCTATTTATCACACGCGGGTTCGAAAAGAAATCCACCCATGGATTAAATCCCTGGGCAAAGGCTGTTCCTGGGGCCCATGTATATTCATGTATTTTAATGGGTCGCGACATAAACCTATTTAAGTCAAGTGGATCGGCTGATGCGCTGGCTGTATCATCTAGATTCGAACTAAGGTCATTGGTAACAGACAACAAATCTGAAAAATTCATTGTTGGTTCCATACCTCCAGCTTCCGGTTCTAATAGAGATTGTTCGCCAATCTCTGCGCGGCAATTTCGAGCATTGCAGCTCTTCTGTTCTTTAGTGTTTGCGAAGTGGTGTTCCATAGTACAAGGTATCTTCTCCCCACTGTACTCGGGTTCTGGACACGTCTGAATAACACATTCCTGCTGCAAATTTTTCCGATGATTGCAGGGTAAATCAGTATCATTCTCAGGAGCATCACTTTGTGAATTATCCTGGGGTTCGAGAAGGCTAATTTCGTATTCAATACGCGCCTTTTCGTCTTCTCTAATTATACAAAAGGCATTGTTAAAATTTCGATGGGTATACGTATCAAATTTCTCCAGACAAACGTCATAGTCCGGGAAATCGTCAGAACATACAGGGTAATCTCTTTCTCCTGTGAGCTGTAGTATCGCTAATCTGGCTCCATCATACATGGCTCTCCCATGTAGAAAACATTCACGTAAGAAAGTCTGCAAAGACTGAATATGTACAATCATTTGTTGATTTTTACTTTGTGTCTTACTACGATAAACATATAACATTTTAGACATCGAGGCGCGCTCTAACGGCGCAACCACTCTCTTTAACTCCTTATGGTAGCGAAAGCCACGCTTAAGAAAACCTATACGGTCTTCTACAGGAAGAGAGGGATCGTCTTCCTCAAAAGTATCCTCATAATCTAAGTGCATCATGTCATAATGTCTTCTAACTTCACAGGGATCTTTTGAATTGTCAGTCCACTTCATACCACACGTGGCTAATACAGCCTGAAAAGATGCATATGTAAAATCTGTAGCGTTATCGGCCACAGTCTTGGCATCATCATCCCCGTAAGTGAATAAGGTAACATGAGCTTGAAAATCCCAATCTGGATATAGGCTTTTAAAGACATACCTATTCAGAATAGAATTTGCTATGCAGTTGATTATAACAGTAAGAGGATTACCGGATGGGTTCGAACCTCCTGTCCGGATAAATGCACCGTCATATTCATAGACTGGATTGGCAATTTCACACGCTATACCTCTCATTATCTGAATATGATCATCAGAATAATTTCCGGTTAATCGAGCCAGACGTATCATTTGATCAAACGCTAGCAAAATTAATTCACCAGGCATGGTTTTATCGTAATTACTATAATCACCGGCTATGAACGTTCGGTCATTAAATTGGTACAAACTTTCACACATTTGATCCCATTCTGGTCCATACGCATTTATACCAACCGCCATCTCGAAATCCATCCAATGTTCGTAAAACAAGCGTACGAGTGGACAAAAATACTGGCGCACGAGTAGACTGAATGCCACATCACATGCAGCGAAAATCCGCATTTTCCCTTTTCCAAGTTTAAGAGGTTCGTCCTTTACGGTCGCGCGAAAAATCGTGTTAATCCTACGTCCGGCTAAAAGGGTCGATCTTAAACGCTCCCATTCGTCCATCACCTCTGGTACAAAACGCACTCTATATGCATTCTGTGGGGTTGGTTCAAGAACTTCAACCAAATGCGTTTTTGCCTTTGACCAATGCCACCCGGCAGAGGTAGTAAGATCCAAACGACTTAGACCTGCCACCCCATCAGATCCATTAATTGTAGCATCTATGGAATACGGACTAGTTTGCGCCACAAGTGCTTTTGAAATACGATCAAATGCACGTGAGTACGATGTCCGCATATCAAGCGTAGCTAAAAGCATAACATCAGGATCAAAGTGGACATCATTTGACCCAATGAGTGCTAGGTCTCTTTTCCAAATATCATGTGTCTTTATACCTTCCGAACGCATAAATGGACCTGTGGGCGGAAAATGTTTTTGGGGGAAACCTGGAAACAATTCTGCTATACGCTCCGCATTATCATAACACTTAATCTGAGTCTTGAATGATACGCTACCTCTCCCATGACACCCTAAATAATCAATTGCCACATCTTGTGAGACAGGAACTTCATTTAAGACATGGCGAAGAGGTAATTTGCCAAGTATGCTATCAGGACGACCATATGTATCTGAAGGAAATGATGAACCACTATGCGCATGTATACCACTAAGCTCCTTCTGAAAAGCTGAAAACACATCAAGTGCATTAACTAATGAATCGTATTCTATGACAGCACCTGCACCGATGAAATTGCCTGCACTGGTTTTCCTGCCAGATAAATGAAAGGCTATGACTGAAGCAGTCCCCTCATAAACAATAGGGCTCATACAATCTCCCGGCAATGATTCAACATTAAGTGAATAAAGGTATCCAGTATATGCTTGCTTTGTCGTAGACACATTTGTTAGCATGTTTGAAACCGCTATACTTGTCATCTTCATAAGATTCTTTGATGCAAGGCGTCTCTTTGTATACTTTATACCTCGCATTGAGGATGGACTCTTCTTAGAAATGTACTCAAGCATAGGTTTAACACTACCCGCAGCTGCCAAACATACTATAGCCGCGTCACATTCTGGCATGGGATGAATTAAGCTTGCTGACAACGGACCTGTGGAAGTTCTGGATAATTCAGTACCTAAACCTTTCCTTAGCGTATATGAAACATAGCGCTCTACTTCATCAAACATATGATTGGGAACCAACCAGAAATTCTCACGGAGAGGATAGGCATTAGAAAAACCTGTACGCGTCTCTCCTGCTTTGTCTACGTACGTTATATGTAAAATCCCCTGGTGAGTATCAAGCAGGGAAATGAAATCATCGAAACTTGTTGTAGCAGCACATTCAGTAGGCTCATGTTTGACTACAGGAACAAGTTGAAACGTTCCATCTATTGCAGTGAGAGGAGTCGGCATTTCACCATCTGTAGTGGAAAATTCAGGATCAACTGTGTTCCAGAGCATCGCGAGCATAGTAGTATCTGTATACCGCTTATACAAAGAGACAATAGTCTTATACGTTGCATAAGTAAGGCCGGCACCTGCCAGAACTAACAATAGATTGGATGTAATTCTTTTCTTGTGTAACTTCATGAGAGGCATTTTCGCAGCTTCTTCTTCAGCCTGGATTTCCATAGTCTTACCCAATAAAGCTTTCCGTGCTCCTTGCATTTGTACACAGTTCGCCAAAAAGTTATACATTGCACCTCCCGCTTTCTTGATTAAGTTCGGCTTAGACGAAACTAATTTATTACCTGCATCATCTTTGGCCCATTCAGGTTCACTGGCCTTCACTTCAAGGCTATCCTTACCAACCAAACGTTCCAACTCGCCACTCGAATGTCTATAAAACCAAACACCATCACGAAATTCAATTTGATCTGAATCTATGCAATAGTGTGGGGGCAGAACTGGTGCGTCTGCTTCATCCGCACTGGCAACATCTTTACGTTCCGAATCGCCAGGTTTAGAGAAGAACCTGCTCATTAAACCCATTTCAGGTTCAAGATCATTAATCATGTCCTTTGAAGTCTGTCTCTTCTTATCTGCAAGCGTGCCTTCTTTATATCTTTCGAAATAACTTGCGATTAATGCTTCTTTTTCTACGTCTGATAATATGGCTTTAGCACTCCTAGGAAAAGCGTAATAAGAACGTGTGGTGTTATCTTCACTAATAATTTGAACAATACCATTATCCTTATCAACGATCTTATATCTATACATCGGCAGCTCCTCAGAAACTTCCTCTTCAAAGTACGATTTGTCCTCATCATCATCACTGTCACTATCTGAATCTGAGTCAAACCTACTTTTAGGGTCTACCGTGCTATCATCAGAATCGCTATCAGAATTAACAGTTTGACACAACTGTGTCCTGCCCGTACCATTCATTTGTTTCTTCTTTTTAAGCAAGCGATCAGCTTTTCTTTTGCACATAGGACATATTTCCTTAGCATGGGCGTGCTCACACCTTTCGCCATTAACCATGGCTTTTGTCTCCTCGACTATGCGTTTCTCTCGAATGAAATGAGCCACAGAACGTCTCTTGATTGCCTCCACAGCATCCAAGTACGTCATCTTCTCCTGATTCTTTGCCGAAACATGAGATATCTTATCGGGTCCAGTTTCGGCACGTACTGGAACAACCCGCGACAATTTAATGTCCCAGGCATTCGCCATGCGTGAAGGACTTATTTCATCAGGATCCAATAAACCGGTCTCTTTATCCGCACATTCAGGTTTCAATTTGACCTCTAAAATGGCATCAAATCGACGCAAAATGGAAACTGGTTCATTAGAAAATTGTTCAGCCATCAAGTTCAATTTGTTGGTAGTGACCATAACAACTTTAGGATTATAGTATACTTGACCTTTTTCCTCAGCAGCAGCTTTTACACAAGCCATAGGAACATTGTTAATGATCTTAATAATTTTCTGAACAGGAGTTGTTGTTTTATATGTTTCTGCTTTTGCATTAGCGACATCATCCATAATAACTACATTATGATGTGGCTTGTATTCAGTATCGTATTGATCACAATCGTTTAAAGTGACTACACTATCAACATCACACTTGATTTTATTTGCAGCACATATGGTCTTATACAAGTAAGTCATCATATAAGACTTCCCTATGCCTGAAGGTCCTGCTATCAAAACTGCAAATGGTTTCTCTTTAACACATGCTTGTTTGATTTGCTGAGATATCATAGCCTCAATGTTGCGCAAACTCTGAACGCGCAATTGTAATGCATCATACATTGGCTTATTGCGCTTGATATTATATGCTTCCATTTTCCGCAGGCGCTCCAATTTTTCAATGCATTTGGTTACCCGGAGCATATAATCTTTCTCATCAACAAACGGAGGCGTACATGGATGTCTCTGAAGACCTTCTGTAAAAACCATGTGTTTAACGGCTGTGAGTAATGAATACTCTTTATCAATTTCGTAAAGTGAATTGTCATCATAAAATAACAGCGACACGTCGCCTTCTTTAATGGCGCAATATACACGTTCTATAACAAACAGAACACCTTCGCAAAGTGTTTCGACAAGAGAATCTGTACCTGAAGCCAAGTCCTTCATCTTCTTAGTTATCAATGCAACTATATACCCAATTGCTCCTTGTTGTTCTTCTTCTTCTCCGAGCCAGCTTTTAGGGACTATACTAAGGGCGAAGATCAAGGCAACAACACCTAACATCTTTGTAATGAACTTTGACTCTTTTACATCTTTCCATTTAGAAAGAGCCTGTTTTGCCAAACGGAGTACAGTTTCGAACATCGTCTCCGCTTTTTCATCAATTTCTTCTTCGCCTGCTTCCGGTTTAAGATGATCTTCATCCTCTTTTTCTGATACAGTAAATAAAGTTTTTAATGCTTTGACTAAACCATGAGAGACAGCTCCATTAAACCCAAGGGATTTAACGTAAAGGGCAATAACAGCAGCAGCACCTTTAAAATTGGCAGTATTTGTAAACGCGATATACGTAAGAACAAAATCTTCTAACCGAGCCATGACTAGTTCTATAATGCTCTGATGTTCATATCCTTTGTAAGACAACGTTTCGACAACATTTTCCATAGTGTCCTTTGCTTCTTTAGCTATTTTAATGCTATCCTTAACTGTTTCTATAGTTTCCTTAATGTCATCTATATGTCCCATGTGTGGCTGCATTTTTTTAAAAAACTTGGCTCTTTGAAATGCTTTACTTTTCTGATCTTCAAAAAGAGCGAGATCCTTGAAAACCTGTTCAGCTGTAACAGAGATTTCCTTCATAGATGTAAAATCTTTGAAGAAGAACGCTCTATATGCAGCCTGGTAGCCAACATTTTCTTGACATTTGCTAACTACTACATCTATAGTGGGAAGGGTTTTGTGAACAGGGAAGTAACCACCTTTAGTAAAATAATAATATCCTGCACCTGTCATAGCTAAAATAGCAGTAGGTAAATAATCTTTGAAAACGGTCAACCAACCCTCATCAAGCACAATAAAAATATTGTAATCAACTCGAGCCTTATTTACTTGCTGTAATTTAGTCTGCATTCTTGTGTTACGAAATGCTTCAAGAATATGATTTCCAAGCAGAAACTTATAAACAGCAGAAGGAGGTGAAAATTGTAATTTTAATTGATTTGATATCTGGCGATTCTCTTCGTGGGACTTGGTCACACATCTTTCCATTGAATCTTGAGGAGGTACAACAATATGGTTTCGAGAACCTTGCCACATCAGTGGCACCGTTGGGAGGTCAACTTCTTCTGGTTCATCTATTTTAAAATTGTGTAAACGCTCTTCAATATCAGCATTCTGTACGTTAACCGTATGTCGCAAAATATGATATTTCGTACTCGCTGCACGTATTTTATCTTTCTCTTCTTGTTTCTTATCTTCTATAGCTTGTTTACTAGCAGCAAACTTAGCTTTCCAATTAGAAGGTTGCTGAGCCGGAAGAGGAATATAAGGTTGTTTAACCTTATTGATGATAGGCTGTGACTCTTCAACCCATTTACTAGTCTTCTTTTTCCTGACTAATACTTCTGCTGCCTTACCAGCCAATTGGGTGTGTAAGGGCGATAAACGCACAGGGTTTTGAGTCGCAGAAATTACAGGTGTAATTTTGCCTTCTGCTGTTGCGGCAAGATCCGCAGGAGAAACCAAACGTGTAGTTGACATACGTTTGACTTCAGGTTTGTGATCCGCTAATTGTTTCTTTTCAATGGCAATAGCCAATGGTGTTGGAAACAATTGTTCCACGGGGGTAGTACTACCCGAGACAACGGGGAGACGTTTTGACTTCTTTTTAGGCGGTTTTGCAATATAAGATGTCTTGTCTACTTTTGATTTTTTGATTCGTTTTGCATTAACGACAAAGGGATTTGTAATATCCATCATGTTATTTCGGGAAGCCGAGCCCTGGTCAAACTCGGAGTCCTTATTTTCGGCGACATATGTGGTGTTCTGGTTAGAGTTACTCATATTGAAAATAAGGGTTAGGACCCACGGAAATATTTATCCGTGGGCTTGAAAGGGTAGAACTGTTAAAATGTCCCTAATTAAATAGAGGTTGTAATTAAACTAATCTCGATAGTTCTACAAGTTAGTCTCTGTAGGCTCATCCGTCCAAACAGAATGTGACTATGTATTTAGTACCGCGATATAAAATCACTACGCCTGATTCCAGCGCGTTACATCCAGGGCAAGATGTAACTCTTAAACAATGGCACTACTCTACTCCTATGTGGGCGACCGACCCGGAGTATTGCGTCTTAGAACCTGCCTGTCGCTGCAGTTAACCGATTCTTCAAAATAAATTGATATCCTCAGTGATTCTTACCTTATCTTTAGTATGATAAATATCCATGGACAGTTTAATCGACGACATATAAAATGTTGGTAATTTAAACGTCAAAAATTTCTTTTTCCTGTAAAAAGAATAAAAACAATTTAGCGTATACTACATAATTCGTGAAATGCATAAGTGTTAGCACAAATGTGCGTTCCCTAAGTTCGTGAATAGGACGATTACTCATCTTCTGGTTAAATCCGTTGTGGTAAGTTCGTACTGGTAGAACATGGTGAATAAAGGAGGGGTATAGACCCCCTTCAGATCAAATAAATAACGATCAACAAAATAAAAATTCTAAATAGCATTGCAATAAATTGCAATCTCAAATAAAATATTAAATCGTTGGAAATCGTAGATTCCAATTGTCCGAAGGAGCCCATACG
>Ga0213932_1000034_pt1 | contig 10413 bp, 2 predicted proteins | sample McNCre1117MT_FD_169128 | JGI IMG/M metagenome (GOLD analysis project Ga0213932, IMG submission 169128) | Metatranscriptome of freshwater microbial communities from McNutts Creek, Athens, Georgia, United States - 11-17 MT (Metagenome... | ecosystem: Environmental > Aquatic > Freshwater > Creek... | reverse complement strand
TTGGGAAAATCAACTTTATGCTCCACCAAAAATGTGAGTATTTGCCGTGATACACAGGAAAAATACACAAAAAACCTGTTCCCCGAAAGGGTCACGATTATTAAATAGATATTTAAAAAAACAAAATAGATGGCCCTTTCCAGATTAAATGGAAAAGCAGCAAAGCTGTTAAATTTTAAGCTACGTTTTAGAAAAGAAACTTTATTAAATTACACAAAAATTTAGTTCAACAAAAACGTTAAAAATATTGAAAATTTTTATGAATATACCGTGGAGCATTGTAAAATGATTTTAGATATTAATAAAGGGGATATAACAGAGGGGGTCCTGTTAAATAAGACAATTCATAATCGGGATTAACTGATCGATAAATTTTAAAATTTGAAGCGTTAAACGGTAAGATTAATAATTGTGTTAGAGGAAGTTGAAAATCAGCGCTAGCCTTGCCAGGAAGAGTGGCAATTGAAGGACTCACTGATTGGACATACGAATTCGAATAAAATGGAATAGACACTTCACCGAATCCTTCGACTGATGTATTGATAGCTTGAGTCATCAAATTATTCAACTTCAATAAATCGAGTTCTGTTACTGTTGTTGTACTAGTGTCAACTGGTTCAAAAACTTCTGTACTTGGAGTATTCACTGAATAGGAAGGATCAACTGCAACTTCATAAGATCCTTCAGAAAGAATTTTAATATCTACGCCTCCACGTGCAAAAGCATAAATGGAAGCAAAATATGACAAATTATCTAAGGAAGATTGACGCAACGTACCTGCAGAATCCTTCGCAACTGTTGTGAACATATGTGGTTGTATATGAATTAAAATTTTCTTTTCCTCAGCAACCGGGGGTACTACAGAAACTGGGGGAATGTATACAAAGGTGGTACTGTTGGCATTCCACCACCTTCGAAGAAGACGTGTACCCATTGGTGGATTGGGCGGAGGCCCTAGCCACGCCACATCATAATTGTCACCTTTGTAAGCAATTTGACATGTCGGATAAATAGTGCCTCCAGCATTAAATGTACCAAATGATACAGTTACAAATTCACCCTTTGGAATATAAATTAAATTTGTAGGCATCAAGGGGGATACAGTCGAAGAACGAACCACAGCCAAAGGTGCAATAGTGGTAACTAAACCCGCAGGAATAGCTGTCCCCAATGCATTATGCGTGACATTTTGAAGAAGACCTGATCCAGCAATATTACCAGGTGCATTCATAGAAAAATCTTGAAATTGAAAAGTTGGAACTGGTGGATCTGGAGGATCGGGAATTATTTCGACATTTCCTATTAAGTTAGACCTAGCAATAAGTTCTCGGATATTTGATATCGAATTACCGGTAGTTAATGATGACGCCGCTAACACTCGATTAGGTCGCATATAAACGTCGTCTTCACCTCTGCGTCTCTGATAGTCCTGATCTAAAGGACCCGATTGAAATGACCTAGGAAGAGGCACAACTTCAATCACCTTGTCTTCATCTACACAATTTGTTGACTGTTGTTTTTTAAACTGTTGTTCTTTAGACTGAATTACAGTTGGAGAATAAGGAAAATATCTCAAGGATCTGGGCAAGTTAAATTGCATATCACTACCTCCCTTACGAGTCACAAAAAATTCAATTGTTTTAGAAACAAGAGCATCTGTGGAAATCAATCTATTAATTATGTCAATACCAATAATTCCCACTGAGTTACTAGGACCATCCACCTTTAAAAAGGGAAATGGGTTGATAAAATTAGTTGTGAAAGTAAAATTTGTAGTTGTTTTGTCCAAAGTAACAACTTTATTAATACAAGAACTTCTATCAACATTTTCTATAGAAGTTGCTCCCGGACAAAACCACACCCGAATCGTTGTAGAATGAAATAGAGTTTTAATCACTTCAAAATTCCAATGAATAGAACCACGCCAGATAGTAAATAAAGAAGACAAATAAAATAAATAATCTACAGATTTTGCACCGTCAACATCAGGAATGTCAGTTTCCAATAATGGTGTAACTTTGGAATACCACAAATTAGTAGGTTTACCATCAGTAATTGGGGCTTGAGATGTTGATTGTTCAAAAGTTTTAAAATAACATGGAACAGAAGCAATGTTAGTTATATTCATTTCCGGTACTCCAGTGCCACCCGCATTTGTGGGCGCCAATGTATTATCGGAATGAATACCCATAACATGAGTCATATTTGAAGAATCTGCAGTTGCCATACCAGGCAAAGATTTCAATTTCGCAGACATTACAGTAGTATCATTACCAATTTGAAAAGATCTTTGTTCTGAACGAGCTAATGCGTCAACCGCTGACTTAAGTGCATTCAAATTAGACGTTGTTCGATAAAGAGACAAATTTTGAAACGCTGTGTGAGTATCAGAGAATGCATCTGAAACAACGGGAGGTAAACCTGTAGGAAATTCCAAATCAATATCAATAAAATCAGCAAACACACTAATTGATACAACTCCTGTTGCAGTGATATCTTTCAAAGGAGAAGCTACTGAAATTTGAAAATCGCCTATAGTACCTTGATTTGTTAACAAATCGTAATATACAAATGGATTTTGGAATGAAACCTTAGTATCAGACAATCTTTGATTACATAAATTAATGTACGAAGTGGCTGCTGATGCAGATCGTGAAACAAAACCTGAAAGATCTTTGGCTAATGTCTGAGGAGTGAATGGATAAGAAGCTCCATAGATGGCACTTTTGTATTCATTATATTTAGCATTTGGTAAATAAGAAATTTGTAACATACCTTGTTGCGTAGGTTGCGCAGCAACCCATACAATAAAACGAACACCGGCATGCAGTCCTCTAAAATTACGGACCTTGGCAAGAATCGCAGGTTGTTTCAACAGTTCTTCAGGGAAACGATAATTTTTCAAAATCTTACCTCTACCATCAGTCAAATTCCATGATAATGAATCAATTTTATACATTCTCTCCAAGAAATCCGGAATAGTATGAGTATTGGGTTCAGACACAGTAGCCATTTTAAGCATTTGAGATGTAGATGTGGCATTGTAAGCTGCTGTATTAGTAGCCACCATACCTTGAGTATCGAGAGACATAATTTGGACTTGTTCGTGCTCGATATCACAAACTTCGTCGATTGTAGGTTTATTATTAGAAGCAGGTAAATAACTTAGAAAATATGACTACCTAATCTATATTTTCGCACCTAAGGTTCCTGGATAATGAGGGGCTGCCTCGGGCCATCCTGGAAGTAACTATAAAAATAGCGGCCCCTATGTAAATAGCAATTTAACGAAACTTTGACTTAGGAAATTTATGTTCTGTTAAAAGATCACATTTACATGTGCAAATGTACACGTACCGAGGGAAAATAAGCACGTGCAACTGGAATCAAAATATTTGGAACTGCTTTTATCATTTGATTACCAAAATCACAAGAGTTCATGTTGATACATATATTTGAAATCAAATTTCCCTTACACCATGCATCAATCTTCAAAAAAGAGTTTACCATGTTCATTGCTGATCGAAAAACATCATCTGGATCATTTTTGGAAATCAAAAATATTGTTTTTGATCTCTTGTGGAAGAAAAACGAACCAAGATTACATTTTTTGATATTATTCTTTATAAATTGTATCTGTTCCGCACTGCCAACTCGTTTAGCTAAAAACATATCAAATTGTTGAGAATTTTTATTACGGCATGCAGTTTGTAGAACCCAATCCTGCTCACAATTCGCTGAAGATTCGTATTCTGGTTCGATTTCATTCACCTTAGAATAATAATCTTCCCATTGAGCAAACCTATATGGAACTTTTTTCTTCATACAAGCCGCTCTCAATTGTGGCATCCACTCATTGAATTTTTCACGTCCATGTAATGATAATTCGCGCAATGCGACATCAACATTGGCCATTGTTATATCCATAGATTGTGTCCCTTTCTTCGTCCACTGTGGAATTTCTAGGATAACATCCATATCCAATGGGGCCACGTGACGTTGTAAAATGTCACAAAACCTAAATTTACGCTTCAAGTAACAAACCTGTTCAAGGTCCCGAATGACAACTATTTGACCTGTTTTGAGCTCATCCGTATAAACGTGTCCAAAAACTAAGAGAGCTTCAGTTAGCGTAGTTTGATTAAACCATTCTACAATCAATTGACAAACTGCTATCAAATTGTCGTCACCATAGGCTACCATTGCAACAAATTTATTAAAACATTCCATTGTAGCTAAATTTTTATTGGGTTGTTTCTTTGCACACTCTAAATATCCCATTCGTACTATAACTGCTCCATATATTGAGTTCAAAACAGCAGTCAATGGACAGCCTGATGGTTGAGAATGATTGGCTTGCCATATTGTTTTACCACACAAATGCACAGCATTGACAATATGAGTCCACAAAACATATCTTATTGACGCATTATCTTCTCCGTCATCATACCATTCATTGATTGCATCCAAAATAGCCCACAAAATCTGAGACAAGAGTGATCCATCAAAATTTTCATAATCACCTGCTATCACATTACAGTGTTTTTTCCCATCTGAATCTGTCCATCGACCTTTTGAAAACAACTTGCGCACAATTTCTTCAACATCTGTTGAGAAAACGTTTGTCCCAACACTCACGTCATTTGCGTTTCTGCCTTCCATAACATGTGCTGCAAATCCCAAAAAATACTTGCGCACCGCTAATGTCAAGTGCACTGGTCCTGCAGTGAATACTCTTGTTTTGCCGGCCAACACTTTAGCTATAGGTCTTCTTTCATCTTTTAGAGTATCAGTCCAATACACATCTGATTGAATACCTTTACGACAATTATCAATTAATTGATCAACATCTGAAAAAATTTTCCGAGCTTGAGCCGTATCCAAAGTATAATCATCAAAACCGAAAGCATTCTTTTTCCCTTCAGAACCTTTCCACATCACATTGTATGGAAACCCTAACGATGTTTTGCGATTGATTGGAGCGAGAAACTGCTCTCCATCAACTCCAATCACACTTTCTTCATTGGTCAGAACACGCTTGTAACGTTCACTTTGCTCTCCATCTGCTTTGAAATTTTCGAATACATCAAAAACACAAGTGTTTACCAATTTTGGGTTTACATATGGTGTTTTCTTTCCAAATTTACGCAATCCATTTTCCATTGGATTCACTCCATTCATTGGTTTCATTTGAGTTGGTATTGTAGTGTGTTCTTTGTAAACATCATGCAAAACAGATTCTATTATCTTAGTATTACCACCTGAGGAAATTCCCTCACTCAGATCTCCGAAAACATGTAGATTAGCATTTAGAGGCACGTCAGAACGCTCATCTCTTTCTACCAAATCAGGCAATTCCAACTGACATTGGTATCGCTGACTAACTTGAGACAAACCTTCCAACAACATATTTTGTGTTACGACACAAGACCAACCTTTCATAGCGGCATTGCCCATGCAATGAATTCCAGCTATCTTCTTCGCCACTCCAGAATTAAATATAATAAGAGGAGCTCCACAATATGCGTTTTCAGTACCCGCCAGATAAGTCCAAAATTGTCTAAATTTTAAAATTTCACGTTTTGGTAAATCAGAAGGAATTGGTTCCTCGAAACAATATTGTGGATTCATTTCATCTAAATAAGGTGTTGCATCAGTTATTGGTATTTGAATTGGTACCAAATAACGTTCTTTCTTCAAAGCAATACTATTCATGACCAACAATTTTGCATGATATTTATCATTAGGTGTCATCTTAGCTTGATCCTCAATTGTCATGAAATGTTTGACAATGTCTTTGCATGAGACTCGAGTTTTATTAATAACAGGATCCAAGGGTAATATTACAGCATCCGCTTCCCAAGTACCTTTCTTCAACCTTATATAATTTTTGAGGACATATCCGACCGTAAAAGTTACTGAATTTGATTCATGCACAGATGATAAATTTATCAAATGATCATCGGAAAGTTTTAAAATATCGCGAATGTAAGCTACAAAATGATATGGAAACAAAAATGTAGATCCTCTTACAGCTAATGCTGTTCCAAAACCAAAATATCTTTCTTCACCATCAACTACCCGCTTAGTGTGCATCAAATACGCATTATTGGCAAAAACTGAAGTCAGAACCGATTGTGCAGATGGATCTATACTACCCTGAAATTCTCTAGATTTATACTGATCATCATACTCATGAAGTTGCATTATATGATCATATTCTTCCTGGAGAATCTCACCTTCATCACAAGAATCTAATATATCAACAATGGCTTGCATTCCCATTGGAAAATCAGTTTCAAATCTTAAGGATGTTTCTAATTTTACGTTTTTTTGAGTTCGGGTGTTTGGCTCTCCAGAAGATGATGTTTCTAATTTAACACTCTTTGATGTTTTAGTCTTCACTTCCCCAGACGATTGTGTTTCAAGTTTAGTCACCTTTGGTACTTTAATATTAGGATTACCTGAAGATTGTGTCTCAAGTTTAATTGTTTTCGGAACTTTAACGTTTACGTCACCTGACGAGGTACTCTCAAAATCCATCGAATTACACTCATCATGGTCATCATTTAGACTTCCTGAGCATGATGAGCATTTCGATGGAAATAACACTTTATATGTTGTACAAACCATTAACATCATTGCTAATGCAAGTTGTATTAATATAAACGTCGCATCTAAATTCAAATTATCCCAAATACATTTAATTGTTGTTCGACACCGCGCCAAATATTCATTGAAAGATGTTTTAACTCTCTTCCATGGAGTATCTGTCACACGTTGGTAAAAAGCATCTTCGAAGTTGTAATCTATACCATAAGTATCCAATGTATCAAATAGCGTTGTATCCATAGTTTCTTGCCCAACAATTCCAAAGTCTCGAGCACGTTGATAAATTCCAAAAATCAATTTGTGTGATGTCATTTCTGCAAGAAAATCCTCCTGAATATTCACACCATTTTGCTCACACACCTGTGCTCTATTTGTTTCGTACCACGCAATGAATTTCTCCATAACTTTATATGCCAAGCAATCTAAAGGATTTCGTAGATCAACGACTCCTACACGAGAATTTTCTGTTGTATTAAAATCCATCGTTATAGTAGATTGACAATCCTGATATTTATCAGTTTGAAAACATCTCATTGGATTCTTAGATAAATATTTAAATTGTTCTTGTAGGAGTTCTTCAGATCTGTCATTTACAATGTCATATTCCAACAATCGTTTTATAAAAGATGTTGTATCCAATGGTGCTCCTATATCTTGATCATTGAACAAGCTATATTCCTGAAATTCATAATGGTGTGGACAAAATACTACTGCTGTCATTTTATCTTCAGTAGCCTGCGATTCTTGCCAAACAGCCTTACATTGTGAACAAAAATGTACACATTTTGTTTTGTCCTCACATTTCATACAATTTTGCTCACAACGCTCTGGATTGTATCCTAATATGTTAACATTCAACCTTTCAATTGTAGTTCCATTATATGATTTCGACATTCTGAACTCCTTCTTCGTCTGCACTCTAAAACAATTCATATCCAACCTACGTACAGCCGCTTCTGGACAATTCATACTATTGATAATGCTCTTAAAATCATGCGTGATATTTGATGTGTAAATAACTATTTCTGATGTGAAGAAACGTCCTTTATCACTCAAATCTGCACAATGTACTTGTGCTGCCGCAGTATTATTGATTCTAATAGCTTCCATCAATTCAGGATTGGCACATGAAACTGTATCTCTCAATTGGAAAGCATCATCACATACAACAACACGTTGTCCGTAATAACGATCCCAAAATTCACATTCGGCAGATCTGTTGTATATATCATTTGTCATCTGTTCTGCTGTGATATTTGGATTGCGATGTTTTAATAATGCATACGCTAATGGAGTCAAAATTTGCGATTTTCCACATCCTGATTCACCAGAAAGATATATACACAAGGGTTTTTTCCTCACTCCTCCTTCATGTACCGTAGAACCACACATTTTAGCATATAGTTCATTCATTATGGGTTTCATATTGATGAGAACTGATCTACATTCAAGTGGTAGAGATTTCCATATAGTTGGTATACAAGTCCACTGTGACATTTGTGAATACAATAATTTAACTTCTTCAACAGTAGCTTTATCTTTCGCTAACTTCAACAAATTGTCTGGTGTTCTCAATTCATTAACCCTAATACACCACTGTTCAATTTTCTCTGCAACTGTTAAATCATCATAATTTTTGGGATCTTCTTTCCATCCAACAAAATCTTTAAAAGAAGTGAAGCATGCATCAAACACCGAACCAGCCTTAGTCCAGATATCATTGGCTCCATTTAATGCTTTTGGAATTAAATCCAACCGACGAAGCATACTGTCATAAAATTTATCAGTTGGAATACAAGATATCCCGAAAAATGCCAACAAAGTAAACAATATTTTTCCAAGCAACTCAGATGTAACATTAGCAATTCCAGATTGTAATTGTGGAATATTAAAAAAGGAAAGAATTTTATCTACAACCAACTTTGGCCATTTAAAATAATAAAGAACAAAAGCTATGATTGGAAGTATCAAGTATTTCTTTGGCAAAGAAAATAAAACACACACACCTAAAAATGTACCAATAACTTGTAATGGTGTAATGCTACGTTCAAAAAATTTATCATACAAACTTTTCATTGATCTTTTAATCTGATCTGTCATTGACATCAGCATAGACATAGTGTGTGAGGCCATGTCCATGAATCCCTCTGTCTTATTCAAAATATCTGGAACTGATTGATTTACCTTATTTGTCAAGTCCTTGATATTATCCAAAACAGCTCCAACTTTTGGAGCTTCTATTGCTATAGCAGCTCCTGTTGCTAAATTAGGTGAAACGGTAGCAAGAGCTCCATAGAGGGCTGTTTTCATAGTTGACATAGTTATATACTTTTGAGTAGCATTAGTAAAATCTCCAACCTGAAAGCGACGGCGCATTTCTTTTTTAAGAATACGTTCATTCTTACGAATGGTTTTCTCTTTTTCTGAACGACGTTGTCTTGCTCTCTGCAAAGCTTCAATTCGCATCCGACAGCTCAATGCATTTTTAAAAGGTCCCGGATTTGATTCAACGTCTCCGCACAATTTTAACAGATCCATATCATGTAGGTCATCCCATTCTTTAACCGATGAAACTCGACGAAATTTCTCAAAATATGGTTGATATCTCAAATAGAACAAGGGTGTTACATAGATATCACTATTAACATATTTATTTCCATATTCCTTTACCAATTTCATCCAAACTTTTGGATTATTTTCTGATCTGAAAATCTGCATTATATGCACATCTTCTATCATCCTCTCCAGACAATTACATTGATCTTCTTCATATAAAAACTGTGTATCATATCTGATACCATGAACACACATTTCAGCATTGTTCAAATCCGTGTATATTGGCACTGTAAATGCCAATTGCACTTGACAAAAAAAACCACGTAAATGCTCTTCCATAGAGCCATTTACCACATTCTGCGTTAAAAATTTAAGTGAATTGTAAGTCATAATTTGATCCCACGAGATTATCTACGACAGAAAGTCCACGGACGTATGTCTACACAAAATATTGTGAGCGTATTCTGAAGTCACCTTAAAACCTGGGTGAGCAGATGGTCCCACTATGCGCTAGTGGTCAACGCCCAAAGGGCTTTACTCAGCGTTGTGATTCTGAAAACATAATCATTTAATAAATTAATCCAAAGAACTCTTGGCCCATTTAATTTACTATCATATATTCTCGCCTCACCTCAATTAAGTTATATATATGAAACACTCAACCTATGACATTGTGTTACATTATATAACTTCAAATTAACCTAAATATACGCGACGTAAAATTGGATTTCGCCATTAGACATATATCATTATATATATCCTCCAATTTCCGTTCATTGTATTCAGTCTTTAACTCTTACTCCTAAAATGATATTTTACTTTTATCGAAAGAATCTGTTCAATTATTTAGAACAATCATTTTACTTCTGAAAAGAAGAATCTGTTCAATTACTTAGAACTAAAATCTGCTCACTTGCTTAGAGACTTGAAAATCGTTTTACTTCCGGGAAGAAGAATCTGTTCAATCACTTAGAACGAAAATCTGCTCAATTACTTAGAGACTTAAATAAAAATTGTTTTACTTCTGAGAAGAAGAATCTGTTCAATTACTTAGAACGAAAATCTGCTCAATTACTTAGAGACTTAAATAAAAATCATTTTACTTCTGAAAAGAAGAATCTGTTCAATTACTTAGAACAAAAATCTGCTCAATTACTTAGAGACTTAAAAATCATTTTACTTCTGAAAAGAAGAAACTGGTCAATCCTGACCATGTGACAAAATGTACGTGCACTTAAAATGCAC
>Ga0213932_1000032_pt1 | contig 10492 bp, 1 predicted proteins | sample McNCre1117MT_FD_169128 | JGI IMG/M metagenome (GOLD analysis project Ga0213932, IMG submission 169128) | Metatranscriptome of freshwater microbial communities from McNutts Creek, Athens, Georgia, United States - 11-17 MT (Metagenome... | ecosystem: Environmental > Aquatic > Freshwater > Creek... | reverse complement strand
GTAACGTAAAATTAAAGTTATATTTAAAAAACTTAGACAATAAGGGGGGGGATATTCATCCTTATTGACATCTCTTCTAAATTTTGTATACCATCCGCAAATCGCACTACACAGCAGACAGTAAGAGTTCGAGAGCTGAAACAGCTAGCCCAACAATTTCTCGTCGCTAAAGGCCCTTCACTAGTAGGACTTCCTCTTCGCCTAAAGGGGATCTCTTCAGACCTAGATCTCGCTCTTACATACTTATCATGCCGCAAGATGGGTGGATATTATCCGAAATTATTTCTATCGAGTTCAGCCCACGTAGGATACTCGATCTCAAGACCTTCCTTAAGGGCAGCCTCATGCAGTTTGCGCGTGTGTTGTTTATAATATTTTGGTCCTCGCCCAAAAGCGAGTACACATGACGCGCGAACCACTTCTTGGGTCGCAGCCCTGATGTCAGTTTGTTTATGACACCAGTTCACGCACTCTGTTATTGACTGTTCTTCAATAGGAGCAAGATAGACTCCAGGGCGTGAAGGATGAGGCTTAAAACCTCGCTTAAGGAAGGTGGAAAACTCCAATGATCGGAACGGTGTTATTTCCGAACCTTTTTCGACATCCGTCAACAATATCCCATGAGGACGGAGTATAGCAGATATTGTGCTACAATTAAACCATTGAATAAAATCATCATGTACGGACATAATGAAATCATCACCATAGGTAACTAATCGACATTTCGCATTGAAGTCTGCCAAAGTATAGGGATAGCCGTGTGAATGAACCAATTTTAAAAATGCTAATTTAATATAATATTTATTCACTTCAGAGTTAAGCTCTGCAGTGATAGGACTACCAGAAGCTATTCCATTAAGAGTTTGATAAACTACATTGCCACAAAGATGAAAAGGATTTGCAATCTCATGTTCAAGAATAAATTGTAAACTATCCATGTGATCAGCATCAGCACCATTCATATCATGCCAATATAGAATATCTTCAATTGATTGCACCACTATTTGAGAAGAAAGTGTAGGTCCAAAATTTGAATAATCGCCGGTTACGATATTATTTCCAACTTCAAGCAAATAATTCGCAAGTTTTGTCCATTCCGCTGAATCCACATTAATACCAATTCCATGCTGAGCAACAACGGACGCACTCCGATATCCAGACAAAAACAATCCCATATATCGGCGTAAATCTATCGTTACCTGCACTGGAGCTATCGAAAAAATTCGAGTCTTTCCAGGAATTGCACATTTCGCGGGTGTTAAGCGATAATCTTTCAAACAATCAATGTAGATAGGAGGCATAACAAACTTTCCTTGCCTACACTTCTCTCTCATAGTAAGCATCTTTTCCAACTGCGGAGCCAGGCCAAGTAATTTATATCCTTCATGGGTTTCTTCCAAATCAAACAAATATTTTTTATTATTTGCTGATTGGGGCCTCGAACTAGAGAAGGGAAAACCTTCAGAAGATTTCCAGTTCAAAGCTTCGCAGTGGGGAATGCCAGTCGTTCCGCAGATAGCTTCTTCTAACTCTAATCTGCGAATTGTTGCCAGTGGATTGCGAACTTTATTCAATAAAACAATTCGGTTATCATGGGACACAGCATCAATCAAATCCTGGGAGAAAGGTATAGAATATCCTACTCCATGTTTCTGGCATCCATCCCTCAATGGATGCGAGCCCGGTGGCTGCCTCGGATCATTAGGCATCAACGGATTTGGTTGAGTCATGACAGGATAAACCTTATTATGGAGGGCCGATGGTACTATTTTTGTTTTTCCGGATTCAACATGAGCATGTTCCTTAGAAACAGTACCAAAAACTAAGAAATTTGCATCAAGTTCTACATTTGCATCGTCAATTGAGCCAAGCACGGGTAAAGCATATTGATATCGAGGTTTAGTATTCTTTGTCTCAAACATCTCCCGACAAAGCGGTTCTGCATATCCTGAGCCTCCAGCTCCAGCGACATGCATACCAATAATACCGGGATTTCCTTTACAAACTCCGTCAGCAACAAGTAAAGTTCCACACATGCCACGACCGTGGATACCATACTCATACGAAATATCAATAAAAAGAGGGGCAACTCCTTCATCTCCAGCAATCCTTAGATGTTGGCTCGCACGAAGCGGAATATGTAGATTGCGCCGCATTCGTCCCTCCTGATTTATTGTAAACATATGAGCTTCATTTGCAACATACGAATGATCATCCTTCCTGACAATAGAAGAGGTAATATCCTTAAACATTGGAACAAATTTAGGTAAAGTCACTATTCCATAGTTACACTTATTTTCCTCACCATTTGCCAGGAAGATTTTCACATTCTTAAGACTTTCAGGTGCTAAGAAAGCCGTTGCATCACGCCCATTAACATAATAAGACAACATATATGTAGGATTCTTTCCTTTACTTTGCTGTTCCATATCCTCTAAATAGTGCCGAAGAACAAGTAATTGACGTTCTCGCAAGCCAAGGCACCGTCCGACTATTTCACGGACACCAGATGACCCGGCTCGATCATCATGGAATCGACACACAATGAAACAAAGATTATTTCGAATCCGATGCTCAAAAGCATCCAAGGCATCAATATGCATCGATCCCTGGCGATTAGCAGGCACCTTAGCTTGCATTGCTGCCCGAGGCTTATCTATTTTAAAATATTGATTAGATTCGGGCTTTGACTGTTTATCATTAACGATATCTACAACAGCTTCGAGATATTGCTCCATCATAGTTCGTTTTCCAAGTTCATTAGCCATTTGATATTGCGGTAAAGCATATAATTCATCTAAAGTACTGGCTTTCAAGGGCGGTAAAGGATCAACGGGAACAAAAGTGTCCTTTGATGGAAATTGAGTTGCAACAAAACAACCTACTAAAGCATCCCGAGTAACATTAATGCATTCTTTTGCTTTTTCAGTCGTTTTATGTACAACAGGAACCACTGTTTCCTGAACTGGTCTAGAAGAATATATATTATATAAACCATACAACCCAAGAAGAACCATAACTATCTTACCAAAATGTTCATAGAGAAAAGTCAAAACCATAGAAACATAAGGAAAAGCAACGAAACGCCACCAATCAGATACATAATCCCAAAGCTTAACAATCCATAGCCGTGTATCCTCCTCCAATGCGCGGTGCTCATCAAAACTAAACGGATTAGTAACACAATGTCCATTAGTACCATGATCATGATTCCAAATAATACGCATTGAATTTCTAAAAATAGGATTATTCGTAAGAGTCTCAGAGCAAGAACAATATCCGTCCATTCTGGCAGGAAGACCAAGGCCATTTCGATATATAATCGTATTATTACGAGCAGAAAATTCAAGCTTAGAAGTATTATGAAGATGAGAAACCCAAAAACGACAGTGTTGACAAAACGCTGCAGGATTATTATCAACAACTTGATTTAAAAAAAAAAGCAAACCATAAAGCTCATTTACAGCATCTGGATCAGCACCACTAGTGGTATCCATCTGAGAGGTCAATTTATGAACAGCCTCAGCAGTTTTGAGCTGGTATAATTGGGCAAGAGTATGAGGAGCCATAATCTGTTTCAATATTTCACCAACCTTATTAAAAACTGCTTCAATTGTATCTTTCTTGAGAAGCTCACCAATCATAGCCTTATACTGATATTGTCGGAAGAGCCAATAACAATAAGAACGAATAGACTCAATGCCGCCAACATCTTCCCAGTGAGGAATATACTTAACACGGAAATGATCACCTTGATTAGGGAAAAGAGAATCGTCAAAACCACATTGTCGCCAAAAATTAGTCAAAGCATCAGGAAGCATAGAATTATAATGATGATGAACAGAAAACTTCAATTTAAGAGAACCATCTTTTATCATTTTAGAAAATTCTGGATCAATAGTAAAAGCAGCAATTTCCTCATCAGAATACATCATTCCACCAGAAACAAGTTTAAGTAAAGCTCCACGTGGCATTCCAGTTACTGTTCCGATCTTTTCAGCGCAAGCAGTCGAATCAATTCCATAAAATCCAGCAGAAGTAGACGGAATTTCTTCTGCATCACCTTCCGGAACGACAACATCAGTAGGAGTCCAAAGATATTTAAAACGCTGCATTATACTACTAAGATAAAAATCTTCCTCTTCAGTAATAGTAGGAGGCGCAGCATAAAGAACTTCTCGCGCCATATTGCGCTCTCGGATATATTGTTCATGAAGGGTTTCAAAAGAAAGAGTTGTACCATGAATGTAATTCAGCTCATCACGTTGATCATATTCAGGGTCTAAAGAATAAGCTGAAGCCATTCGCTGCTTAAAATTAACACGCTCCTGAGCTACATGTTCAGTAAACTTATTCTTAGCAATAGAAATGAATTGTTGATATGTATATGGGCCAGCATAAGTAGTATCAGTTCGTTTAGGATCACGAGCAATCAAAAATTGGAGATGGCCAAAGTTAGCTTTCTCGGCAGCAGTAAGCTCAGAAGCATCAAGAATGTTAGGATGTGCTGCCTTAATTTCTGGCGTATATTCAGCCTTGACTAGCAACTTGCGACGACGATATATGGCTTCAGGATGCCGTGCCTCTTGAATAGAAGGAAAAACTAAATTAGAATTCATATAATATATCAAAGGATTCAAACGTTTATTCTTTTCTTGAAGGGCGGCCATCGGAGGATTAAGAATAGATGATGAACATATAGCAAGATGCGTAGCAATTTCCTCTTCAGTAAATTGACCACCAACAGCATAAGCTTCATCTCGGGCAATTACAGGAGGATTCTTAATTCCATTCCAATACTTCTGCCCAAGAGCAAGCCAATAAATCATACATTCGGATGTTCTATACTCAATAGCCTGAAGAAGCTCTTGACAAACCTGCTGGGTCATATAAGTCTTACCGATACCAGCATCACCACATACCCAAATCGGAAATGTCTCAAAGCGTATATCGGGATGGTTTCCAAGCTCAATCAAGTCATCTCGCAATTTACATACCTTGGTATAAAGATCATAAATAACCTTCCCACCAGGAACATTCTTGTCAAGATTTTCATTAATCAGCTTGGCTCCGTAAATACACGCATCAAACACACGATTAGCTTGCCGAGAAGAATGCATAATCACATTCTGATTACGTGGATCAAGAAGTGTCATGACCTCATCACACCACGTCTTCATATGCGGATATTCACGCTCTATAATAATCTTAGCTTTAAGTTCTTCCGAAGTTTCACCTAAACAATACTTATAAAGGTATATTACGGTATCCACAATATTTCTAAAGAACACAACTGAAGAATTACACACATTCAAACATTCACGCACACCTTTCATCACATTAGGAAATCCTTTTGGCTGTGCAACTGATATACCAATTGTGCCTGCAATGGCGCTAAAAACTAAACCAAGGAATCCATGAAGTGCCTTATCAGGCATCTCATCAAAAAATCCTTCAGGAATGGGTTCGCTCCGGCCTTCCTGGAGATCGCTCGGCACGGAGAAATACTTATTCCACACGTTTGATAAAAATTTAGTTAAAGATTCTTGCATAGCCAAAATTATTTCCATACTTATAACTATAAAATTTGAAAGGAGTGAAGTTATCGCTACAGCAATAGCAGCAGGAGTAGGATTTAATGCTACTTGTGAGAACTGCCCTAATGCGCTAATTATTGCTTGTTGAGGAAGAGTCTTACCAATAGTCTCACCAATATCATGAGCAGCTTCAAGGACATTCTTCTCAATATCGCGCAAAACTGGTGTTACATTTGCACGAACCTCGTCCTTAACTACTTTAGTTATTGGCTTAGATAAACCAGCCACTCCTTTCATAGCCACATTCCCAGCCAAGTTTCCCAAAACTGAGGAAGTAGCAGATGTAATAAAATTACCTACGGCCATCATCTCACGCTCGACAGGCGAATGTGGAATGGCCAACAATTCAAAATCCTCCATCATCTCAGGTGTTACAAACTCTCTCTGAGGCACAGGTGGCTTATATACCTCATCACAATATACCATAGCTGGAAATCCACAGAACACGTTAAATGAACAATCATCAGAAATAGTATAATATACAGCAACATCTATAGGGGAATCTACTGGCTGATCACCTTCCAAACCAATAACAACGTCTCCCAGAGAGGTATACTCGAGAGAATCAAAATCCACGCCTGGCTCACCCAACAAGCAATAAAGTCCCGGCTTATAAAATGGCACTTCAACTTCTATCGTGCGGTTAACAGACAAATTCTGCACATGGAACCCATATGTATGATTACGGTAAGCATCTTTAGTATGTATATTAGTTCCTACTATTGGTTTAGCACCAAGCAACTGGCGGTCAGGGTGGTGTTGAACCCAAACAGAATCATTTAAGCCAGTTACTACAATACGAAAACGCACGCCCCCACGGTAAAATCTAAAACCAGAAGATATTACAGGGATATGACCGTCACGCATATTGTTCCAAACAGGATTCTCAATAGAAGGATCAAGGGCAAGACCTTGTGGCAAAACTGGTATTTGAAGAAAAGCTGCATTGCGATTATTAGCTCGAATTTGACCAGGAGCAATAGTGCCTTCCCAATAGAGTTGATAACGACGACTAAGATCTTTTAAGTCGGTAAAAGCCTCACCGAAAGTAACTATACCATCCCTAGTAGATGGCAATAAGGAAGTTGGCAACATCACATTTGGCGTTTCTTCTCGAGAAATAGTCCCCTGATTATCCATCTCGCGCTCGACTTCCAAGTGCCTGGGCCTAGGAGGACGGGGTGCTGGTGCAGGTGTAGGACTAGGCTTAGGAGGTAAGTCTATTGATCTAGGTTCCCACTGAATATTTCCTGGATCGAGATAGTCACTATCCACAACCCAATCCGGTAAAAAATTCTGAACATCCTCCAATTTGCCACCATAAGCCATGTGTATAGCAACAACTTGCGCGGCCTTCTCTCCTGGGTTATCAGAAGTATTTGAAATAGGAAAAGGTATCATATAATAATACCCATCTAACGCGTAAATAACGCCATAACCTAAATTATAGTTATTACGCTCCATTTTCTTAACGACGATATTATACATAGTTCCGCCAACAATTGAAGTTTGATATTCTTTAAATGGTCTAACCTGGACGGGAGAATAATATTTAGTGGTGCCAGGTGCGGCTGGTGTAGGAGTGGTTAACTGAGCAACACGATCCGAAACTGGACTATAACGTAATATAGTCTTCTGCCCACCAAGCAAACTGCGCCACTCACCGACATAAACAGGATAATAACTAGCCTTAAACTGAACACGATCGGCTTGCGGCACAGTATTAACCCGATTAGTACTCAATCCAACAGAAGGTTGGGCAGGGACAGCAACCTCAAAATCCGGACCAGCACATACAAAAGGTAAAATAGTTACTTTAGGAGAAACGCTTTCCATAGGGATCAAGGGATTAAGTATAAACATAACTATACTACTAGGAGCTACAAAATCGGCTGCACGTTGTGAACCACCATACTTACGCTGCCACCACATAGTTTCTGCAATATAAGGAACAGTAAATGTAAAAGACGTAGCACCTTCATTGAGTGAAAACACTACATATGCACTACCTTTAGCTTGCTCTAACGTTAAATCCTTATAATCAGTAACGCCGGGGACATATGCCACAAGGATTCTCCCCGTATGTTTTGAAGTCGCAACTATATCAAATTTAAAATTAAGACTACCACGCCAATACGCAAAAAGGCTAGAAACTACTCCACAAGGAGGAAGTGTATATGTATCAAGAAGTCCAGTATTAGCACTAGTATATACTCGATCCTTGTCACATTGTGGATGGACGGACATACCCCATAACTGTTTCCCTGTATCATTATCATTACCGTCATTATTAACCCACTCTATGGGTTTCAACAATCCATAAACTCCAACAATACCCTTAATTCCAGTTTCAGAATACCCTATGTCGGAGGATCGCCCAACACCGATACGACCACCATTCAACCGAAGAGTATAAATGGGCTCATAAGTGTTGGTACCGTGCGACCAAGACTGTGCATTCATCGGGACCAAGAATGGAGGGGGTCGAGTAGCAGGAGGATTGTCACAATTAATATCGCCTAACACTTTATCTATAACACCTAAGGTGTTGCTAACAATCCTACCCACTCTATCAATTTCGGGCTGAGCTACGGTTCCGTTAACCATTCCAGTAAATGAAGATTTAACAAATCGAATATATATAGATCCGTGGCAACGTTTAGGACCGTCTTTACCTACATCCAATTTAACAAGTGGTATAATAGTTAAAGTACCCATATTCAAAGAAGTACCACGAGCAGGGGTATTCTGAAAAATATTTTTACTACGCATGTATGGTCGAACATAACGATAAGGAATATAAAGCGTAGCTTCATTACTCGCTCCAGCAGAGACCTTAATATGGGGTCGTTGTATCATGAGAGCGGGATTAGCATTCCGAGATATGGCTAAATTAGTAGGATTAAAAGAATCCTCGGCATAAAGCCACGAAGCTAAAAGCATACCATTTTGGAACTGATTGCTATTTACTTGGATCTTAACTTCCATATCACCTCGCCAATACGCATGAACATTGAACGGAATAAAGTTAGGAGTATTACAATAAGTACGATTACTAGAATTAAGAAAAGCAGCAGGTAAAACGTCTCGCACAAGAACAGTACCAACATCTTGTTCGTTATTCCAAGCAAACGACTTATAAAAAAGAAAACGGTCAGTCAAATCCTGATAACGAGGATCGACCTCAGTAGTAGAAAGAGAATTCCAACTAGGAGCAACATCCGCTGAGGCTTGATCATAACTCTCTTCTTGAGTTTCACCTAATACAACATTAGATGTATCAACATTACGCTCACCAGCAGTAATTCCTTCATGATCCATCTCTCTATTTACATCAATCCACTTAGAAGGTCCAATTTCAGGCACGGCCATACTAGCCATTTCAATCAAAGGAACTTCATGAAAAGGCCCTTTACGAATCTTTACAGAACGATATTGCTTAAGAAGATCTAAAACATTCCTACGACAACGACATGCGTTCAACTCACCAATCTTCTTTCTAAGAAGGACTAATAATCGATGGTCACGATATCTATAAAATTCAATTCCTTCCCATGCACACATTTCACAAAGTTCCTTCCACAAGTAAGCTTCAGCAGTACGGTCATCATCAGACACATCAAATGTGTAATATGCATATTTATCAGTAACAGGACAAGCTTCTGATCCTTCAGGTTTAACAGGGTATTGCGTGACCCACAATGGAAGTTGTTTTAAAGTAACGTCAGATGTCGAAATAGGAGTGTCAGAATCATTCTTAAAAGCAATAGGCTGATTTTCAATATTAACAGACAAAGGTGCAGAGGGTGGAATAGCAATATTAATGGGTTGTTCCAAAGAAACAGAAGCAGGAATTCTGACTACTGTAGTAGGCTTTTTAAACTGTGTCAAAATAAGTGTAACATAGCCAGCTGTAACAGCTGTAGTGATCCCATAAGTAAAAGCAGGAATATTAGGAAGTGGAATTTCAGCAACACATAATAAATTTTTACGGACTAAAACAGCATCAAACTGTAGGCCACGCGTGGCGCCATCACTGGCATGAATATTTAAACAAGCTTGTCCAACTTTACCCATCGCAAGCGTATCAGAACCAAAAGTAGTGACACGTAGGTGAGTACAACCTGTAATTACCGGAATATGTATAGGGACAGAACCTGGTGCAAAATTTATTGAAGTAGAAGTCTTCGCATTCAGATCAACGGGATAATCATCACAAACATCAGCAGGAGTCGTCGTATCTTTATCAATCATTTTCATTTGAGTAGAGGAAAACATCATATTTTGGGTTGGCTATTAACTCTGAATACGAAGGGACAAACATATAATAACCGATCAATGCGACCTGGAATCTTATATGTTCGTATCAGCGCAAACATTGCATTCGCCTACTTTTAAAGTCCTAAGATAGAGAGTGCACGCACGTATGTCTCATTTAAAACAAATGAGCGTACTCTAAATATTGGTATTACGAACCTTTCAAACGAATCGAGGCTTTAATCCAAAAAGTGTCGATCAAACAAATGGGAGCTCTTGTATCTTACGTAAGGAATCTCCAAGAGTAAATATCCTTACGGGCATAATCACCACAAATAAATGATGGCTCAAATCTAAAGTGGAACTTAAATAATCATAGACATGACATAATTATTTAAGGATACTTCATCAAATCATCACCGACTTTTGGGTTTTGTTAAAATAAAATCCTTAAAATCTATATCTCCTCATTGGTACTAGAATTATACACTATCGCCAGGTAAAATTGGCTACACATGAAACTAGATCGCAGAAGAAATCTACACAACAACTATATACAAACTTCCATCGAGACATGTCCTGAATGTATATAGATTTATGTGTGGTCAAAACTTGGGCGGGGGGCGTAAAGGCCCCCC
>Ga0213932_1000031_pt1 | contig 10528 bp, 3 predicted proteins | sample McNCre1117MT_FD_169128 | JGI IMG/M metagenome (GOLD analysis project Ga0213932, IMG submission 169128) | Metatranscriptome of freshwater microbial communities from McNutts Creek, Athens, Georgia, United States - 11-17 MT (Metagenome... | ecosystem: Environmental > Aquatic > Freshwater > Creek... | reverse complement strand
GGGCACGAGTCACACTGGTCCGATTTCCATGGTGTGAGTCGCGATGGATGAGGTGGAGCCTACACCTTACACCATCCAAGATCCCCTCCCGTGTACAATTGGGAACTACAGGCTGGCGCGAGAGTGCGCCGTGTGGCTTTGGTCCGCATAGCGGGGGGCGGGTGTGAAGTCGAGGGGTTGAGAGAGAGAGTGGCACTTCCTGAGTGTTTCGCAACAGCGCATCAGTACAAACGTGTCATCGGATCAACCAGACAATGGCGGTGTTAGGATATCTACAACATCAACACGGAGAGCCCGGAGGCGATCTCTGATAAAGCGGCTTTGGCGGCAGCGCCCATTCCAGCCTTGACGGCGGTGGTGGCGCCAGATTTGATGGCACGCCAAAGTTGGTCAAGATGTATCCAATTCTCGGTGAATTCAGGCGCTCGTAGCAGCGCCATGGCAATTTCTTCATATGCAGCCACGGACATCGTCGTCCGTTCCTGCTGGACGATGCCAGAGGCAGCGGTTGTGTACTCGACATGGTGACTAGCGCGGAGCAACATACATGTGGCAGTGGAGGTGATAGGGTCAGAAATGAGTTGCACGTGAATGACATTGGTGTCATCCAATTGGATCATCGGGTAATAGGCAGCACCTGTGTAATCAGCCACAACATAAGACTCGGCCATCGCCGCGGAAGGGGCTGCCGACGGTGATGGCCTGAACCACGTGTAGGATCCCTTGGCCAGCGGGCCGGCGTAGCCGGTGTCAGCCGATTGGGACCGGACCTTCACATTCTTCATGTCCACGTCCGACCAGCCTTCGCCTTCGTCCGTAGTCGCCGAATAAACGGTACCCTCTTTGTCTTTATCGGATGTCACATTTGTGAGGAGCACCGAAGCGGAATTGGTCCTGCTGGCGGACATGTTGGCCATGAGTTTAATGACGGTCGACTGGACGGGGCATGCAAACAGCGCGTGGACGTAAGTGAGAGTTAACTCATTGTTGCCCTTGGAGGCGCCGCCTAGCGTGCCGGGTCTGGATTGGTTCGAGCCGCCCTCAGCTTGGACTATCATGCCTGAGTACCGCAGATCCATGGGGATCGCGGCACTGACCGCGGGGATATAATCCCACGTGTGGCAATTCGACGAGTATTGGCCCGTGGATGGTTCATACCTGCTAAGCACTGGCGCGAACTGGGTCACGCTGAAATCAATGCTGTGGATCTCCTGGGCCCACGCGACATTGTCAGGGCACGTGTAGGACCACCTCAGAATTCTCACCCCGATGTACCCTGTGTGTAGTGAGAATGTCGGATCCACCGCTGGGTTCAGCGTCACGCTGTCGTCTGCGAGGAACTTCGGGAACACGTTCATAGTCCTGTACATGCAACTGGACCCGGGAGTGAACAAAATGTAACCCGCTGAGGGCGTGGCCCATTGCGGGTTAGAGCTCGGAGTGGTGCAATTGAGATAATCTGGTAGCGCTATGTGACCGGTGTAGCCACCGGAGTACTTCACCAGATCAAACTCCACTCTTAGAGTACACCCGCTCGGGACCGCAGTCATGATCGAGGCGTTTATCTCCAAGCACTCCCCGCCGTTGAAAATGTAAGAGCCCTCGGTCTTCGACTCCCTGGCAGTTGCGCCGTACAGGACCGAGCCGTGTTGGCCCTCTGCACGACCTCCTTGCCAGGCCATGACGACCGGGAGAACCTTGTTGACTTCGACGACGGCGGAATGGGTGGGCAGCTGCAACGGCAGTGAATAGGTGCCCGACATTGCTGTTTCACTGTTCTGGGATTGGCCCAGCGGGGAATAGAACTGCGTGGGGGACTGCGCGAAGTACCACGTATATTGTGACCCGTTGTCCCCAGAGGTGGGGACGTTTATCACCGGGTAAATCGTTGGCCGCAGGAAATCCCTGTAAGAGAAGATTGGCCAATCCCCAACGGGCAAATTGGTGTACCCGAAGGGGGTGATAGGCGCGATGGTCAACGTGATCATCGGTGACAGTTTGAGCACGGCAGTTGGTCCGCTGGTCGGTAGGAAACGTTCCGGGTCTTGGCCTGCAGGGTTAACCAAAGGTGCGCACCATTTGTGCAGGGCGGCGAGCTTTGCATTGAGGCCCCGTTGGTTGGGCCCAGTGCTGGCTAACAACTCCCGCCTGGTCATTCTTTTGGCCTTGGTCCTGGCAGGCTTCTGACGAGAAGAGCGCTTCCTCGAAGGTGTCCCGTTCCTTGGTCGTTGCTTCGGGGCTTTTAGTATGGACTTGGGATAGTAACCGCTGGACGATTTGGCGGACCGAGAGCGGTCGCGGGACCTCGCTCGGTTCTGCACGTTCAGCGTTCCGTACTTCCCCGTTAGTACTTTGGCCCTGAGGCTTTGGTTCGACGAGGCTCTGGAAGAAGACGAGGGTTGTCTGGACGGCTTCCTTGACCTTGATGATCGCATTTTGTCCGTTCACGAGGATTACTATAGCTGTGGAAATCACCCAAATGATGTTCACACAAAACAAAGAAAGACTGGTTAGCTTGGAGAGGATGGTAGCCAGATTATCTGGGTGATCGTTTGAGACGAGGAAGTGGAAGAGGAAGCAGTGCTCCCAGCACCCGACGAGGTTCCGCCTCCGTTCGGGGTTCACCTAGTTTCGCCCCTTCGTAAGTGGGGTTCCGCCCCCGCTCGGGTTCGGCCGTAGCTTCCCCCATCTAACTGAGGTTCCGACTCCGCTCGGAGTCGGTGGTCGCCGAGGCTGCTCAACTCAGCCCGGGCGAGGCGGCGTGGCCGCCTACAATTCATCGCTGAGAGCCCAGTCCAGCTCCAACACGAACGGCAGCTGGACCACCCTCTCGACTCTGCGCTCCACATCCATGATGTCCGTCGCGGTCAACGTGGAGCGCTTGGAGTAGACACGCGCGACGTGGTCGTACGTGTCCTGGGCTGGGAACATCGGGACGTCCGCGCGTTCACGCCATTCGAACCGATACTCCTCAGTGGCCAGTTCAGTCCGCTTGCCACCCCGCAAGAGATGGCAAACTTGCCTGGCCATGGAGCCCAGAACGGGCACAAACCCGAGGCAGTTGCGTTCCATGGTGGCCACGCCGTGCAACCAAGCATGTGGGTTCTTGTCAGTGCCCAACATGCAGTGGTGCTTGTACAGGCGTCGGCCCAGGGTGGGACCCCAGTACCATTCACCCATAACAGGGTAAGGCCGGCAGGCAAGGAACACAACGTCCTCCAGGTCGCTGGTCATACTCATCTCACACTTCAGTCCGAACGTGGCGATGGCGAGGTCGATTAGGGGCCCGCAATCAAGCCAGTCTTTGCCGTAGAGCGTCCTCGTGGGATAGAACACCAGGCTGTCATCCCCAACGATGGCGATACGCACCCTCGAAAGGGTCCGCGCAAGCATGAGGGACGACACCGCGGACGTGATCGTGTGATGGTCCACCGCGCAGATCGAGATCGCGAGGGCGAAAGCGTTTACTAAGGCGTTCAGGGCCGAAGTGTCGCCCCTGCCGGAAGCGTTCATAGTCTTCGCAGCGTACTTGAGCTTCAAAAGGAACCCCGCAAAAGTCCCAATCGATTTCCCTTTGGGCTGTCTGATGTTCTGGATGCCAGCCCAAAACGTGTGCGCCAGGTCATCGTACTTGATGGCCTGGTCCCACATCTTCTCGGCAAACAGCATGGTATCCGTTTGGTAAGTGGCATCGAACATGCTGTAGTCCCCCATGCTGGCCCGGGTGAATTTCCCCTTGCAATCCCGGTACCATATGTCCAGCACTTTGGGCGAAGTCGACGCATAAAATATCGGACCGCACGATGGCATAGCCATCTTCAATTGCGCCGTCAACGGCCTTGTCACTGGACCTATCCTAGCGAGTATTGCCTCCTCCATGGCTTGTATCCATCGGGGTTTTATCTCGTCAAACTCCATGGAGACGGGGTAAACGCTCTTGAGGTCCGCAGCAGCGTTTATCTCAATTTTGATCATCCCCTTGATCCTGAACAACTTGGTGTGCAGCGGGCAACCCTCGGACGTCCACTGCTCATGGGACGATCTGATGCACTCTTTCCTCCCCTTGGGGTACTTGGCCAGCCAGTCCTCCAGCTCCATCCGCACGACCGGCTCGACCCCCCAGCCTGGCAGCACAACGTCCCGCAGGCCCCAAGCTAGGCACGTCCAGATGCCGGGGATGGGGTCTATGACCTTCCGGAAGCACCTGGATGCGACCGCTCTGAGGTTGGACAGTGCTGTTTTCATCACCACCATCGGGGGCACACCTGCAATCAGAAACCCCACGCATACCCCGGCGGGCTTGTGCAAGAACTCCGTGGTGTGATCTTTGGACGTCCAATCCTTGAACCACCCGCCCGTTTGCCACTTCAGTGACGTGGCGGGCCTGGACAGGTCGACGTCAAGTGGGGGGAGGACGAGGTCCCTAGCATGAAAGCAGAAGAGGGGCAACGGTCCCTCGTCCCGGAGACCCGCGAGGTAGCCGGTTACTGCTCCGTCGGATGGTCGCTCCTTCTTCGCGGCATAACACTTGGGGCACAGCCCGTCCGGCCACTTGTATGGCGTCGTGGGTCTGTGTTGGTCACAGCCGGGGGTGGCGCACATCTTCTCACCTCTGACGAACCGCCTGGGAACCACCTGGTCAAGGGGCCTGGGTATCCGCTCCCCCGCAGGGTCCAAGACCGTGTCCTTGCTGGTTCCGTCCCACTCGAATTTCTCGGGGTGCAGCGCCTTGTAGATGGACTTGTTGGCCGAGCGCTTGCCATAGGCGGTGATCTGCCCGGGGCCCGACGGCTTCAACATGATCGCTAGCGCGTCGAACTCGTCGGCTGTGAAGCGCCACACGTCAGCATCTGAAAAGTTGCAAGCTGCAGCCTCCCGGTGCACGCCGCTGCGGATGTTCGCGAGGGCGGACTTGGGGTCAAGGTTGTTGGCTAGCATCATGCTGGCGAGGAATTTGGCGCGGCCCGGAATTTGCATCGTGGACAGAATGAATTTGACCATGCTGTAGCTATCCCCACGAATCCATTGCAGCGGCAGGCGTCCGCGCAAGGCCCAGTTGACCGCCACAATCACGGACCGACACAAGCCCACGGCGCCCAGTACGAGCACACAAACTAGAGGGATGAGGAGGATGACGTTCAGTACGCCGAAAGATGCGACGATGGCACAGGCTCGGACGCCCATGACCCAGTCTATCAGCGAGCCTTTAGCATCCCCTAGCTGCTCCTCCAGCCACCACCAGACCCTCTTGGTGAAACGGTGGTACCCGGCCCTGGCGTCCCTTGTGTCCTCCCAGTACTCATCGGGGATCTGGGATACCTTCCCGCGGATCCACCCCCCGACAAGTCGGAAGAGCCACGTCATCCAGTGCCAGAGGTGTTTAGCGCCGTACTTCGTCCAATGGAGCCCCTCCTCCAAGGCCCACAAGACTTCATCAAGAACCCATAAGGCGATTGCAGCGGCCCGAAGTGCAACATCGCGGGCTTCGCGCAAAACGCTCTTCGCCGTGCCCACCACCGACGCTGTAGGACCTTCCGCCTCCTCTTGGATGACAATCTTGGGCTGGACGCCCGGTGCACCCATGTAGGTTGGTTGGTCCACCCCGTAGGTCAGGGTTGTCACGTTGAGGCCGGCGCAGACGATGTCGTACCTGAGCTCCATGTTGTCCAATTTGGTTTGGAAGTGGCCGACTGTCGCCCATGTGATGGCCAAGAGCAAGCAGAATCGGAACAGGCATGCTGCGACCAGCCTGCGCCGGTCGCCGGCCCACCGGGCTGGCTCGTAACGCATGATGACGGCCTCCACCAAGCTTGATTCTGGCCCTGGCTCGGAGCTGATGCCCTGGACAATGCTCTCCTCGCACAACACATCGACATAGAGTCCCGGGTCAGGACAGAGCCGGTGGGCGGCAGACTGGGTAGGCCAAGGGCCGACCGTCGACGCGACACGCAAGCCTTGGGTCTCGACGGGGCTAATTTCGTCAGGGTTGACGCCGAAGGCGCCTGTCCCCGTGGATAAGCCCGCGACTACCTCGGCTCCCACCAGGTCCGGTGACCCAGTCTTAGTGGTGCTCACGTATGCGCTCCACCCTGGCCGACGAACGGCCACTATGTAGTCGGCGCACATAGGCGTGTCGGAGAACGTTGTGGCGATGAGACGCATTCTGAATCCTGACAGGACCCACATCCTCCAGTAGCACCAGCAGAGAGGCCCGCCGAATGGTCCGGATCCGGAAGGACAATTGCATGTGGTGAAGCCTTTGGACGCAAGCTTATCTCTGATCGTCAGATTGTCCCCCGCCGGCGAGCCGCAGCCGCACCAATGGGCGCCATGGGTGGTGGGAGGCATTGGCCCGACAAAGAACCGCAGGCGGTCTGGCGTGTCAAGAGGGCTAGGGGCCTCGGTGTCTGCCCAAAGGCCTAGGGCGTCGAGCACCCAAGCAGCCCGGGATCTCGCAATCTTGACGAGGTCAGGCAGCTTCGTAGCTTGGTGTTCTTGCCACGCCGTGCTTGTCAAAAGGCAGTCCGCGAGGGCGCCAAACTCATTGGCCCTGAGAACCTCCGCCATCATTTCAGTACCACGCGCGGAGTACATCGGCACCTGGATGCCTCCCTCCGGGGCGCAAATGAAATAGCCCGTATTCCCTGGGACGAGCGTGATGCCGAGTTTACGAGTGAGGCGGATGTATCTGTCCCGGATCCTTTCCCGGCGCGGCCACGAGGGTCCAGGGACCCTCCGAGCCTCGTATGCGTCTGCCTCTGTCATCAGCTGGTGCGTTCGTGCCTCGAGGGACTCGTGCAGTAGGGGCTCGCGCTCCGTGTTGCACTTCCACTCCAAGACGGCGAAACACGTGTGGGCCTCTTCACTCATGAGGTGTCTTGTGGCCTCTTCGCGGGCGATGAGCTCGAGGATCACGTCCGCGCAAACCATCACATGGTGTAGTATGCGCAACCTCACCGCGTGGAAGTCACCGAGGTTTCGTTCCCAGACAAGATCCTCCATTTCTACGAGGCCGTCGCGGGCCCTCATCTCAAGCTGGTCCCACTCGCCTGCCCTTTGGAAACCCCAGTCTCCGCGGTTTTGCACGCGGGCCAGGTGGCCAGCCAGGGTGGCGTTCATGTTCCGCCATATCGCCTCCTCGGTGCCCGCGATAACAGCGCGGGTCTCCTCTTCAAGGGTCTCCCAGCCCGCCCTGGCATTCGTCCGCCACATCATGGCCCTTTGCGCCTCTGCAACCCTGTAGCGGAAGTTCCTCTCGGCTTGGAGATACCAGGTCACGGCCGACGCTTCGACATCCTCTCTGTTTCCAGCCTCCTCATCTAGCAGGTCCTGGAACATCTGCTGGACGTTCATCATTCGGTCTGCGAACCCAACGAGTGGCACGATCTGCTGTTTTGGCAACTGGTCAGCGCTATCTTTCACCTCCCAGTAGGCACCCGTGGCCTTCTCAGCCCTGAATGCCTGCATGGTGGCCAGCGCCCCAAACTTGTTTGCCCTCTCGTGAAAATTGGGGTCGTCGAGGTCCTCCGTGGCGTAGGAATCAACACTGGACTCGCCGTCGTCCACACCGTCGGGGAGGGCGATGGCGACTTCGCCCCTGACTACCACTTGCGGCCCTTCGATTTCGTGCAGGCCGTTGTAGAATCGCCAGGCCGTCACCATGTCTTGGAAGGACCCCTTTGGCAGCACCGCGAGGATGTGCCGTCGCACAGGGCCATCGGCAATCAGGTTATCCAATGTCATCCTGGAAATATGCTGATGCGCAGAGTCACCAGAGATCGGAAGGCCGACCGAAGGGAGCTTGCGCACGGCAATCCAATGGGCATCATGACGAGTCACCGTGCCCATGCGAGATGCAACATTCGATTTGTACTTCCTGACAACCGGCTCCGCATCGCCGACGGGCTCATCCGGGACCTCCACCTCTTCGGGGGCCTCGAGGCCGGTGAAAGCCGGCGGCAGCCAGACGAGCCATGGATGGCCGGTGGCGACAAACCTCAGTGGGATTGCGTCTAGTGAAACCGTCCGCGTGTTGGGGTTGGAGGTGCCGGAGCCATTGGTGCTGTACACGCACATGGCCATGTTGAGCGGTGCGTCCACACATTCGAGCCAGGCGATCGCGTCCAACACAGACATTCCGTCAATGGGCTTCCGTAGCCAGTGGAGGTGTTCCAGTGGACGGCCCGTACCAGCCAGGGGGTTGTCGTAAGTCTCACACCATGCCTTCAGCGCTGAGGGCTTGAGGCTAAGTGCGGAACAAACTGACATGAAGAAACAGGCTGCCGTAGAGGCGATCTGTTTGTCTTCAACCCCGGGCATGGGACAAGGCATGCACAATTTCAACCCGGAACGGTCCAGGTAGTTGTGCGGTCCAAACGGCCCTAGGGCAAACCCTGGGATACTACCGGGTCCTGGCCGATTAGCGTTGTCCATCGGCGACACAATGTCGAGTGACGGGATGTACCTCATCCGGCCCAGGGGTAGCCCATGAGCCAACAGGAGCTTCTCGTGCAGTTCTTGCCGTGCTGCTAGAGCCAATCGCCGGGTGGCTGTCTCAATTTCCCACGCGTACACAGGGTTATCAAGCGTCTCCGTCAGTCGCACCATGTTGTTCAACCCACGGATGGACTCGTAAAGCGGGTCGAATTTGCGGTCTTCATCACGAAATGTGGCGGCCGTGGCGAAGGCACGCCGCGAGGGCTTGTCCTCCCAATCTGAACCGCAATGTTCGCACTGGAAGCCGCAGCATGCGCGCTTATTGAGCTCCGATTTCCCCGGGTTCTTGTGGCCCTTCTCCATGAAGTCCGTAACGTCCGGTCCCCAGTACTCCGGCATGGTGCCCGCCGTCCCCAGCGCCGCTCGAGTGACCAGGCGCCGGTCTGCGTCAGACAGCACTACGTAGTCCTCGATGGCTCCAAGAACCATGGTGGGATTGGGCCTCAGGGCGATCTGGTGGGCACGGTGGGCGCTCAGCATGAGGACACTGGCGACCCAGGACATTATTCGCGCCTGCGCCTCTGGGACGCCAGGCGAGAACTCCACATCTTCCTGCCCACCAATCGTCAAGCTTCTCATCGGGCTCACGTGGCACTCCAACGGTATGATGGCGTTGCAGCACCAAGAGGGCCAACCATGGGAGTGGTTGAACGAATTGAACGGGATGCCATGATAATGTCCCCACGGGGTGTCCATGGCCTCTCTCGCGGCGAACTGCAACATCTGAAAGTGCGGTATGTAGCCGGCGATGAGGTACGCGGCCCCCCATATCCTCACGGGGCCCGGCGGGACCATTCCCTCGCTGTCGTAGCCGTCCTGGTCAATGCTGGATCCGAACGTGTACGTGATGTTGAACTCCAGGTCATCGACGGGCAACATCCCAGCCCTGCAACGGCAGTAGGGGCACCCATATCCTACGCGACCGGCGTTAGCGCCCACCACATACGTCTTTGTCCCTATCCTCGTCAAATTGAGGGACTCTGGTATGGTCCTAGCGTTCGAGACGACTCCTATCATCGCCTGGCGGATGGCGTTTGCTCTGTCTCGAAGCCATTGAGTGTGTATTAGCTGGAGTCGCGATCGCAGTGTTCGCGCGCTGTCCAGTGGCCCCACTCTCTCCACGTGTGCCACTAGGTCTCGCAGTACCAGCTCCCCGCCGCCATCCTTGTCGTTCGAGCACATCTGCCTGGCTATCTCCTCGATGTCCGCATCGCATCCGTACTCCAAGAACGCAAAGTCGTTGCTTTCGGTCAACTGCACCCTACTCAGGGCGAGTTCAAGAGTCGCGCAGAGTTCCGACTCGCGCGTGGCAGCCCCGCTGCCTTTATCGCTCCCAACTTCTGCGACCTCGTCGCCGCTGGCTAGCATCTCCCAGATGCTGTCTGCAGGTATATCTACGATGGTTGACGGAGCCTGCTCGTCCCCCATGTCCCGGTCCTCCCGGGAAGAGTTGGAAGTTGTACTCAACATCAATTTCGGTGCTAATAGCGCACTGCACCCATATTCGATAACGGGGTTGGAAACCCCCTGACAGTTTGCTCCTCACCCCTGTGGCGGTTCCTTGGCACTTGTGGGTCATACGGCGGTATAACTGCCAAGGGGCCTCCGTCGAAGGGTCGCAATCCAAGGACGGCACCTCCGGTAGCCAATCGGTCGGACTTAAGGGTGGGTTTTGTGGATGGCCTCCGCTGGCCGTTGTCAGGGTGAGTCTCGCCCCCTCTGTCAAGAAGTGCAGTACGGGCCACTACCATCGTTGATCGTTTGTTTGGGCGAAGCCCGGCACCACCACCTTCCGTCAAGCGAGACGTACCGGAGGCTCATGAGAGAGACGGTCATGGTGTGGACATAACACCTAACCGCTGGTGACTATCAGACGTTTGGTCTCGTGGGTCCACGCACACAGGCGGCTACCCACTTACGCCGAAGTGCCCGATCAAAGGATGGGTTAGCACTCACGCGGGGGTTGATGGACCCCCCGGACGGCTTTAGAAACACAGGTTCATGGCTGCCGCGTCAAAGACGGAAAACCTGG
>Ga0213932_1000030_pt1 | contig 10540 bp, 2 predicted proteins | sample McNCre1117MT_FD_169128 | JGI IMG/M metagenome (GOLD analysis project Ga0213932, IMG submission 169128) | Metatranscriptome of freshwater microbial communities from McNutts Creek, Athens, Georgia, United States - 11-17 MT (Metagenome... | ecosystem: Environmental > Aquatic > Freshwater > Creek... | reverse complement strand
TATATATATGGTGTATATGTAGTTATTATAGGTACCACTATATGCTTTTATGATGTGTAGTTTAGCTAACACGTTTGTTACATGCTTAAGATGATGTATAGGGCTGCTGTATAGTGATTTATTATATGGGTATATTGTTTTTAGAATGGCAAAACAAATTATTTTATTTTATTTTAAAATTATTGCTTTATGGATTAGTATTTTCAATTAAACTACCCGTATTTATATAGGCTCTTTTTGGAAGTACTATGAAGTATTAAATAGATATAAGTAATTTTAGTTGTGTAAATATAGATGAGTATTATATTTGATTACCGTCATTGATTTGAGTGCGTAAAATGATTGTATAGTATCTTGTTTATACGTTACACACCTCTCGTGTTTTGGGGGAGCGTTAGGTAAGTGGATTTAAGGCACTTTAAATATTAAGTTCAACAAAATGTGTTAGGAGAAAGAGAAGGACGTTGTCTTTTGGTCGTTTACCTCTCCTATTTGTTTGGAATATTTAAAGGCTAGTCGTCATGAAACTTTTTTATGGATCTATATTTTGCTTTTCATATTGGAGCATTTGTTGGTACTTTCGTACACGTTAGATACCAAGATATAGTGAAAACTAACAGAGGTTAAATCGTAAACCCCTACCCTGATAACCTATGTCTTGTTTAAAAAATACTGCACCTAATGATGAAGTCTGCTCAAACTCAAATGGATTAATTGTGGAAACTTATTTCGGATCATTTACATTTGTGAAAGATACAAAGTGGAGACCAAAAATGTTTATTCAACATTTAAAGGCTTACGTTCTATCAGAATTTTATGGGGAGAAATGTCAAGAATATTTATTGCGAGAACAATTATTTACTCGGTTATCTACTTTTATTAATAATCCACAATATAGACTAAGAGCTATAAATTTAGCCTTTTCTATAATTCATTTTGATTTTGAAGATTTCTTAGATTATGGACAGGATTTTGTACTACCAAAAAGCTATTTCGATTGGTGTACAACATATGATCCATCTTTTGATTTTAAGCACCCTTTGAAGTATGGAGAATTCTTAGTCCATAGTTTAAAATATAATTATGGTGCAACCAAAGAAAGAAATGAAGATTTTAAACTTTTACTTGGTGACTCACATTATATAAGTAAAATGTTGCAATTAGCAGGAGATGTCGAATTGAATCCTGGACCTAGTTTCAGTAAGCCCACATTTAATAGAGAATGTACGATAAATGTGGGAACTGAAAGTTTGGGAGATTGGTTCAATTTACCATCTTTCTTTTCGGCTTTATCTGATAATTTTTCAACTTTCGTTGATAAGATGCCAGACAGAGATGAAATAACTCAATATGCAGTAAAATTATTTTCAAAGATGGAAGAAATTTCTTCAGCGTTAGTTAATTCTTCCGCAAATTTTGCAAATACTTTTGAGAAAGGAATTAATGCTTTAAAGGAAATGGTTACAAAATCTTTAATTTTATTAGTATTCTTAATTTTTAAGTCAGCATTAGCTGCCAATAGCTGTTTAAATGTTATTGGTAAATTTTTGTTCAAATATTTCAATTTTGGACCTATCATTTATAAATTAAAGAATGTAATATTTGGCAGGGACAATAAAGTAACAACTGAAGGATGTATTGATGATTTCTTTGGTCTAGACGCTCAAAAGTATTTACCTGTCGCTGGAACAGCAATATTTGTTATGTTATTTTCTGCAATGTTCAAAAAAGAAGCTAATGATAGAGATATTAAATCTGTCTTTAACGATGCATTTATTTTAAATCGAGGTATAAGTTCTTTTGAAGGATTATTTAACAAAGCATTTTCTATTTGGGATATGATTACAAATAAATTATTACAAAAACAAATTGGAGTGGAGTTCCCATTAAATAAATATGAAGCTTCTATAAAAGTTAATAATTTTATGGTAGAACTTAAAAAAGTTTTTAGTAAAGATTTTGATATGTTGGATTTTGATGAAAAGAAACAATACCGTAGAGATATTGCAGATTTACATAAGCAATCAATAGATATACTTGTTGCTGTTAATTCTATGGAACAGGATAGGCGAGCGGGAGTAAGACAAATGATAACTTTGTTGAATCAAAAATATACACAGGTAATAAGTCAACCATTAACGGGCAAAATGCGTTTACCAATGTTTCCTTTATTATTAGCAGGAGGTAGTGGCGTAGGAAAAACAAGACTTTTACCACTATTACAAGCGATAGCAGCTAAAGTAATTGAAGAAGAATTAGGCGTTCCAATTTCTATTGATAATGTAGTAGCATTAAATATGGAAGCTGAACATGCTGATGGATATTTAGGACAAGCTATTGCATTCTTCAATGATGTTTTTAAAAGAAAAAATTCCGAAACAGCTCCAAATAATGAATTACAATTTTTTATGTGTGCTATTGATCAAGCACCTTTTGCCTTGAAAATGGCAAATCTATTAGAGAAGGGAATGTTTTTTACTAGTATAGTTGGATTGATTTCTACAAATGTGTTGGATATAAAAGAGTATGCAGAAGCTAGTCAATCATACGCAGCTGCAATATGTACCAGATTAAAGAATAATTATAAAGTAACTATCATTCCTTGTTATAGAAAGCATATAACTGTACGAGATAAGACATTTTTGGAACGAGAACAGCAACATTTCCAACATTCCGTTGATCCTAATAGAGCACGTTATGTTGTTTATACAGAGAAGTTCGCCGAGTGCGGTATAAGAGTAATTGATCACAACAATCTTTTGGATACATATACGGACGAAGAATTTGATAGAATGCCAAAGGATTTATTGAGAGATTTACCAGATAATGCTATTAATACATTAGTGTATCGTTTTAGACAATACAACTTAGATCCCTATGAAGAAGTAGGACCTTGGTTAAATTACACTGAATTTGCAACACAATTTGTGGAGAAATTACGTAAACATATTAAATCAAGTAGTATCACACTAGAAGAGCAAAAAATATTTTTCAATTCAAATTTGGAGGATATGCTTAAGGGAACTCGCGTTGAAACTGAAGGTTTATTTTCGGGTTTTGCAAACTGGATGTGGCCTAGAACTGAGGAAAATGATTGCAAGGAAGTAGATGTGTTCCATGATTGCGAAAATAACATAGATGAAGAATATGAAGAGTATATGAGAACCTTCTTAAGCGCCTTTGCAGAATATACTTGTTGGCATGATTTTCATGAATTAGATGATACGGCAGCAAATACTTTAAGTGCTGGTATTAGAAGATTTGGTGACGAATTTCTTCATGACGCAAAGCATAGAGCTAAAGAGATGATGGATAAAAGAGCCCACCACTTTGAGCGAGAATTTTTCCTACATGGAAGTCTTGCTGATAAATATAATGTGCTAAAGAATAAGTTTTTACAGACCAAAACTTTTGTTTTGTTTAAACAGATTGGTTTAGTTTTGAGTAGCTGTATGATGATATATGGAGCTCAAAAGTTAATAAACTCTTTAGTTGATAGAAGGGTCAAAAATACAAATCCAGGTGCCTATGAGGCGATACAGATATATAATGAAAAGAGAGCAAAAAGTTCATGGTTAGAATGGTTCGTTGATTTAATGAAAGGCAATCTTCATACAATTAAATTAACTGATATTAAGGATATTGAATTGAGTTACTCAGATTTAATTGCATTATATGATATGTATGGAGTTGTTGTTACTGCTGAGACAAGTTCCCCGGGCGGAAAATCGCAACAGAGACATAGACTTTTAAGATTGAGAGTACCTACACAAGTAGCAATGGAACTAGTTGATAATATTAAAGACGTTCATTTAATTAAGGATGGAGTTGAATTTTATGAGAGTAAAATTTCTACTGTTATGGTACATACAGAGGCTCTTATGTCGCAACTTACTGAAACTATGTTAGATCACGTTATTCCATCAAGTCAATGGTATATGATGTGTGGTGATTATGGAATAGGAAATGCTACATTCTTAGATGGTGAACATATTCTAGTTCCTTATCATTATATAGAAACAATTAATTCATTGCGTAACCAGAATAGAATCGATGAAAATACGAAAGTGTTTTTTAGACGAGGTCAAACTTTACGCGAAAAAATTCACGGTTCTAGTATATCAAGAGAAATTACAACTGAGGTTCGTTTTTTGAAAGATTTTAAAAGAATAGAAAGTGGTTTACCAACTAATCCCAATAAAAAATTTCAAAAAGATGCTGTTATAATTACTATACCTTCTAAATATCGCAGTGGAACAACATGTAGAGATATTAAGAACAAATTTATACGACGGAAAGAGATGAGTAGATTATCTGCTATACAATGTCAGGGAAATATGTTCAATTGGAGAGTACATGATGGACAAATTTTTGAAAATAATACAACACTGACTGATATAACACCGGTTAATATTATTAAAGAGTGTGAAGCAATGCCTTTAGTTGAAGTGCAGCCTCATACTTTTGAAGATGGTACTAAAGGTGAAGTTTCTATTGTTTTAACAGCTCGTTATGAATATTCTATTAACTCTCGCAAAGGAGATTGTGGGTCTTTATTATACATTGCTGATAATCAATTACCAAATGGAATTGCAGGAATTCATGTTTCAAAAGCGATGACTCCCGGAAAGTCTTGTTCTGTCCCTATTTGCTATGAGGACATACTGGAAACATTAGATGCAAGAGTTGAAACATTAGGTCTTATTCCATTGGTTGAATTAACGAAAGAAGAATTATATGCACCAGATCGTATAGCTCCTGATTACCCTTATGAAGTTTTGGGTAAAATTGTGGATGAGAAGTATACGGTATATCAACCTACTAAATCTTCCTGGCGCCATTCACCACTAGGAGAAAAACTTGAAGATTTAAAATTTAAGTATAATAGTAAAGGACACAATTATGATATAGAATTTCATATGGATACAGCGGTTTTGAGACCTTTCGTAAAAGATTCTACTGAATATAATGTTAAAAATGGAAACATTCATAAGAATAATAAACCTATAGATGAAGAACAATGGAAGGAATTTCATGAAAGTGGTGCAAAATTTGTATCACCTATGTTACAAGGTTTAAAGAAAGCACAAAGGGAAGTTCCTTATTTTTCTCCCATTTTAGTTAGTAGAATAACAGACTTTTTAATTAAAAAATTGGCATCCGGGGGAAAAACTGGTTATTGCGACTTGTCAAAATATTTAAGTTCTGTTACAAATACAGAAATGAACAGTTTTGTTAAAGAGCGCGTTTACCTTGATGATTTAGTTTCAAGAATGATGAAATTTTGTTCTCATGCGAGTGTGGAAAAATATTTTAATAATAGATCTCCTGAAACTTTGCTTGAAATGCGAAATTTTTGTGAAATAGAAGTCGAACCAGAAACATATTATGGACAATTATCTTTATATTATTTAAGTATTGCTGAAGAAATGCGTAAGAGTGATTTTATAGCAGCTTGGCCAGCAATGGTGAGCATGATGTTTTCTCAGGCAAATTTTGTTAATAAACCGATTAAAAAAATTTTTGATATTAGAACGGCAGTCAAAGGAATTGATGGAAACCGTGCGTGTAAATCAATGAATGCCAAGTCGTCTCCGGGTTATGGTGGTATTTTGAATGGAGGTATTCCATATATGAATCGTGGTTTTCCTTTTGGGAAAAAATGTTGGTTTGGAGAGGATTACTTGCTAGATGAAACACAAATGGATATTACTGTCAATGGTAAAGTTGTATGCACGAAGGAACAGGTTCGTGAAAACTTTAAGGATCTACATAGAGATGTTGAAAATATTTTGAATATTGCGAAAGTTGAAAGACCACCTATAATTTTTGTTGCGAGCCTAAAGGATGAAAAACGAGCATTTGAGAAATGTCGTCAAGGTAAAACGAGAGTTTTCTTCCAATGCGATATGTCTACTTGTATCGCTTCAAAAATGATTTGTGGTCCGATTTGGTCTTGGTATATATTAAATAATATAGAGAATCAATTGTGTATTGGTATAAACCCTTATGGTATAGATTGGGAGCGAATTGCTGAGAAAGTAACCCGTTTCGGAGATAAGTGTATTGTTGCAGGTGACTATGCAGCTTTTGATCAATCTCAAGGTATGCAGAACATGATCTATGTGGATGAAGTTGATGAAGGGGTTGCTATTAGAGGAGATATTACTTGTCCTGAACAATTAACACAAATGAGAAATTTACAAAACGGCATTTCTAAGAAACATATAATTATCAATAATGTTGAAGTCATGATTGAACAAATAGTAGAAAGTGGTGGTCCTAAAACTTGTATAAAGGATTGCATTTTAAATTTGATTAATATGTATTACTTATTTAGCTTATTATTTGATAATTGTGGTATTTTGGATAATGAATTAATGTTAAAAATTAATGATGCTTTAGGAATAGTCGCAGATTTTGAGGAGTATAAGAAAACATCTGAGTTTTTGAGTTTACCATCTATGACTAAAAAACACATTGAAATTGTTAATACACGGGTTATTCCAAAAGTTAGTTTAATGGATTCAGCAGATTATATTGAAATACAAGTTTGTGGTGATGATCATCTATTAGCTGTCTCGAAAGAATTGCAACCTTGGTTTAATCAACGTACTATATCATCTCTTATGAGAATAATTGGAATGGATTATACTGATGAAACAAAAACTGGAGTTATGCCTCCGGACTTAAGATCTATTGAAGAAGTAACTTTTCTTAAGAGAAAATTTAAAAAATTTAATAAATACGAACGAAAATGGATCGCCCCCTTGGATATTGATGTTGTGAAGGAAATACCATTGTGGCGAACTAATAATCAAAGTATTGAAGCTCCTGAAGCTCTATTTGATAATATGAAAACCGCTTTACGTGAAATGGCATTGCATGGTAGAAAAGAGTATGAAGACATGAGAAAATTCTTTGAATTTTCATGGAATGAGTTGTATCCTAAAAAGGAGGTACACTTTGAAACTCATGAAGTTTCTCTCTATGCAACTTTGAATTCGGATTCTGATTTGGAATTTTGACTAAATTTAGTATTAAGTTTTATATTTGCACTATGCCTCTTAGTTTTATATTATAAGAGGAGACAAGTACGTGTACTGTGCATCTTAAAAATAAAATGTAATGAGCGAACGCTTCGGCTAATAGCTAACAATAAAATGGATAAAAATATACAATCAAATTTTAAAGAACAAGAAATTGTTAAATATTACCTACAAGGTATCTATAATAAGTCTAAAATTTTTTCTGATCAAAAAGACACCCCTTATGCTGATGAATTAACACTGGATGATTCTCCTCATTCAATAACTAATTTTCTTCGTCGTCCTATTGATATTTATAATTTTAAATGGTCAGTGAATAATGCGGTTAATACGGAATTAATTCCAGGTGGGCTTAAGTTTCCTGATGTCTTATTAAAATCTCAATCTGTTAAGGATAAATTGCGGAATTTTGTGGGTATGAAGGGTAAATTGATGCTTCGTATAAAAATAAACCCTCAACCCTATCAACAAGGTGTCTTATTAGCTTATTATATTCCTAATGCGCAAAAGATTTCTCAAAAAGTATCAATGATACAAGCTTCTTTATCTGGTAAAACAGGATGTCCCGGGAATGTGTGTATTGATGCACAAGGTGGTACGATGTATGATATTGAAATACCTTACGTGTCTGAATTTAATTATTATGGTTTGTTAACAGGACAAGGATCATATGGTAATTTTTATTTTACTCCTTTATTGAAACTGAGTTCAAAAACAGCAAATGATTTCATTAATATTACAATTCAAGCTTATTGGATAGATCCACAACCGCAATTTACAACTGGTGTTGATATGAAAGTTCCTACAGAAAGCGAAGAACAACAATTACATTCTAACACTCTAGAAACTGGTGGAAATCAACATGTTTCAAAGATGGGACTAATTGATACTTTACAAACAGATGCAATAAAACCCTCAACAGTACTTAAAACTGGTGCTAATTTATTGCAATTAGCAGGATATCAGAAACCCAATATTGAAACTGGAATATGTCAATCTCATCTACAAACCAATAAATTCATGGCGAACTATAATGGTGAGCAATTCTCGCATTCAATGGCTTTAAGTTCAACAAATAAATTGGAACATCCTCCTTTTCCTACATCGACTGAAGAGGATGAAATGAATCTGCGTAACATTTGGATGAAATCTACATATTATCGCAGTTTTACTTGGACAACATCTAATTCTAAAGGAGATATTCTATATCATGATGAAATTTATCCTGCAAAATTTTCACCATCTGAAACTTCTAATGTTTTAAATTCAACTTTTCTGGGTTATGCAACAGCACCTTTTACTCAATGGAAAGGTTCTATTGTAGTTAAGGGTCGACTGGCTAAAACACAATATCATTCTGGATCAATTCGTATTTCATGGTGTCCAGGACTGTATGACACGGATTTCAATGCTAATAATATAGTTGCACCCAATTTTAATATGAATATGAATTATTCTGTTGTTATAGACATTAAAGAAAATAACGAGTTCACTTATGTTATACCTTATACTACTGTAGCACCTGCACTAGCTAATGTTAATCCATATTCTCTTCAATCCAAAGTAATTGCAAAACACAATTGGTGTTGTGGATCTATCGTAATAGACGTATTCTCCGATTTAGTTGCAAATCAAACTATTGTTGTGCCAACAATAGATTTTGCAATTTTTATGTCAGGAGGTGCAGATCTAGAAATGATGGGAGCCACATCACCAAATGTGTTTCCTTATTATCCCGCAGTTGCAACCGAAGGTGTCTCGGAAGTCATGGACGAACGTTCTGAAGAAAGCAATGAAAGTTTGCAGCCCATTACTGGTAGGCTTAAGGATACTTATTTATCTTCTGCCCTTTTGACAGGAGAATGTGTAACTTCTGTTAAAAATTTTCTGGGAAGGCAAGCTTTATATGCAAGTATTGATGGTGTTACAGCAACAAATACTATTAAAGTTTCTCCATTCGATTTTCAACGACCTTTGTCAACTATAACAGCTAATATTACAAACTTTGACTTTCTCGATTATTTCTCTTTTATTTATGGGTGGTATGCTGGAGGAGTTAACTTATCTATGTATTGCTTCTCAGACACTATTTCACGTTATTATGAAATTCGAAGTTTACCCGGCTTGAACGCTTATTATCCTGACTCATTTCCAAGAGCCACTGCTTTAACATTAGCTGAAAATAATAATTATATGAAAACTTTGGCATTATTGCCAATTCCGACACAAGTTGTCAAATCTGATTTAGAAGGTATGGCTCATATAATGGTTCCTTATTATAATAGAGTTCAAATTACTCCTGCTTTGACTCAACCTCAAACAGTCGATTTAACTGAAGAAGGTTCTTATCCAAGTCCTATTATATATATACAAACTCCTAGAGCTTTTTCAAATACACGTATATTTCGAGCAGCTACCGATTCTTTTCAATTTTATTATTTACTAGGACCTCCTCAAGTAGTATTACTATCAGGATCAGCCCAATTAAATCCATTCATTTATCCTAATGTTCTAATCGATAAACAGAAACAAACTGTAACTGATCAAAGTGGAGGTACTTTTAGAGTGAGCCCTTTCTTTCAAAATGATAGTTTAGATTTTGTAGGTACCACACCAATAACTTTGACACCAAATACATTTTTCCTTTCAAGGTATAAAACGAATGAGGATGATCCTTGGTCGTATATGGTTACACCTGGTGGTGATTCATATAACTTTACTCTAGCAGATGGAGATATGAGAATATCAAAAGATGGCTTAACTTTTAATACTTGGAATTTGTTGAATGGTAGGTTTTCAAGGACTACTACTGGTGGTCAATCAACATTTCACGTTTTGAAACCAATTGAATTATCTGATTCTAAACCCATAAAAAGGTCAACAATTAGTGGTACCAATTCTATTTTCGGTTCTACATGTACTGTTGCTGGAGTAAATAGTGGTCAATCTTTTACGTTTGATTCAAAAGTCATAGTAACAAATGAGGCAGGTATTTTAGCTTTTGTAATATCTACTGGTATTCCATTAATTATTCCTAAAGGAGAAACAATAATTGTTGGAAGTGCTGGTACCATTACTTATAAGGGTTTATCCCTTTCTTTGATTAGGATAGTGGGAAATGACGTGAAGTATACAAATGGTCTTACCCCTGAACCTTATGTTCTAAATGAATCTTTATAAATAAAATATAACTTTGATCCGTGCTTGCGGTTATAATACAAGACATCCGAATGTGCGGTAATAATACACAAAAATCCTGAAGACCGCTTGAGCGCATTAAGTTGTGGTCGCGAAGTAAGGTCAGTAGAATTGACTGCAATCAATTCAATATAATATATAAAAACAAAAATTTTTCAGAAATGAATATTTCCGGCATCTGTTTATCGTACAGGTTTTAGAGTTAGTCCGGTAGTTTTTCACGTATTTTATTAACAACCGGTACTACCTATAAACGCGGGTATTATGACATAGAGGTGTCGTACATAGTCGTG
>Ga0213932_1000027_pt1 | contig 11047 bp, 8 predicted proteins | sample McNCre1117MT_FD_169128 | JGI IMG/M metagenome (GOLD analysis project Ga0213932, IMG submission 169128) | Metatranscriptome of freshwater microbial communities from McNutts Creek, Athens, Georgia, United States - 11-17 MT (Metagenome... | ecosystem: Environmental > Aquatic > Freshwater > Creek... | reverse complement strand
GTTATTTTGTTGCTTAGAAATGCAATGCGCGCTTATCACATGCCAAGGCCGCTTCGTGCACAATTTCGGACAGCGTTGGGTGAGCATGGCAAATGCGGCCAAGATCTTCGGACGCGCCCGCAAACTCCATCGTCACAACCGCTTCAGCGATCAGTTCAGAGGCATTGTTGCCAATAATATGCACACCTAGGATACGATCAGTTTTAGCATCAGCCAGCACCTTCACGAAACCGGATGCATCACCGTGTCCAAGCGCACGACCACTGGCTAGGAACGGCACTTTGCCGAGCTTGTAAGCCACGCCATCAGCCTTAAGTTGCTGCTCGGTCTTACCCACCCAAGCCATTTCTGGATGGGTATAAACAACGCCTGGCACCAAGTCGAGATTGCAGTGACCTGCCTGACCCGCAATAATTTCCGCAACCATGATGCCTTCTTCAGAGGCCTTGTGTGCCAGCATTGGACCACGCACCACGTCGCCGACGGCGAACACGTTGGGTAGATTGGTTTTGCAATGGCCATCTACTTCAACCTGACCGCGCTCATTGATCTTCAGGCCAACCGCTTCTGCATTCAAACCATCGGTGTTAGGAATACGGCCAACGGATACGATCAACTTGTCGCATTCCAGTTTTTGTGTGCCGTTCTTGTCTTCGTATTCAACCACAACACCATTTTTGTCCTGAGTGACCTTGCCGATTTTTACCCCGACATTGATCTTCAGACCTTGTTTGGTCAGCAGCTTTTGTGCTTCCTTGGCCAGATCAACATCCGCAAAGCCTAGGAAATCCGGAGCTGCTTCCAAAATAGTGACCTCAGCACCGACACGGCGCCATACAGAACCCATTTCTAGGCCAATCACACCTGCACCAATGACACCTAAACGCTTCGGTGTTTCAGCAAAATCCAGTGCGCCAACATTGTCACAAATGACTTTGTTGTCTACTGGAATACCTGCCAGATGGCGTGGTTTAGAACCTGTCGCGATAATCACGTTTTTGGCCAGCACTTCTTCAGCACCAACCTTCACCTTGTACAGATCGCCTTCTTTTCCAGCAAAGCTGGCATGACCGTTAAGACCTGTCACTTTATTCTTTTTGAACAGACCACGGATGCCAGAGGTAAGTTGGGTAACGATCGTATTCTTACGCGCAACCATGGTACCGATATCAATCTTGATGTCTTTAGCAGAAACACCATGCATAGCGAAGGAATGATTGGCCTCTTCAAATACTTCAGACGAACGCAACAGCGCCTTTGAAGGGATACAGCCAACATTCAAGCAAGTACCACCTAAACGTGGCTCACCCTTTGGATCAGCATACGCATTGGATTCAGCACAAGCAGTATTGAAACCCAATTGGGCAGCACGAATAGCCGCTACATAACCACCGGGGCCGCCACCGATAACGAGTACATCAAATTGTTTAGACATATTTGGTCTCCAGATCCTTAGATGCTTTTAATTTAGCATTAGAAAAACAGATACGAAAAAGGGTGAGGCGAAGGATTCCCTTCGACCCACCCCTTGATTGGTTCAGATCTTAATTAAACACCGAGCAACAGGCGAGTCGGATCTTCCAAGGCTTCCTTCATGGTCACCAGACCCAGTACTGCCTCGCGACCGTCAATGATACGGTGGTCATAAGACATGGCTAGATAGTTAATTGGACGAACCACAACCTGACCGTTTTCAACTACGGCACGATCCTTCGTTGCATGGATGCCCAAAATTGCTGACTGTGGTGGGTTAATGATTGGTGTCGACATCATCGAGCCAAAGATACCGCCATTAGAGATGGAGAAAGTGCCACCAGTCAGATCTTCGATCGACAGCTTGCCGTCCTTAGCCTTCGAACCAAACTCAGCAATCTTCTTCTCAATGTCAGCAATCGACATTTCGGAAGCGTTACGCAGGATTGGCACAACGAGGCCACGTGGCGAACCAACCGCAATACCGATGTCGATAAAGCCGTGATAAACGATGTCGTTGCCATCAACTGAAGCATTCAGGATTGGGAATTTTTCCAGTGCAGCACACGCAGCCTTAACGAAGAAGCCCATGAAGCCCAGACGTACGCCGTGAGTCTTCTCGAATTTCTCACCGTATTGCTTACGCAACGCCATGATTGGCGCCATGTTCACTTCGTTGAATGTCGTCAGAATGGCATTCTCATTCTTAGACTGCAGCAGGCGTTCAGCGATACGAGCACGCAAACGAGTCATCGGAACGCGCTGTTCGCTGCGCTCACCCAACGGAATCGTTGCTACGGCGGGTGCTGCAGCTTTAGCTTGTGCAGGAGCTTGAGCAGAAACAGCATCTTCCTTCGTCACACGACCACCACGGCCTGAACCAGCCACATCACCAGCGGCAACACCCTTTTCTTCAAGAATCTTGCGCGCAGCTGGGCTAGCTGCTGAAACAGCTGGCGCAGAGGCAGCTGGTGCAGCAACTGCGGCGGCAACAGGTGCCGCTGCGGCAGGCGCTACCGCTGCTTGTGCAGAAGTATCAACGCGTGCGATCACTTCGCCTGAAACTACAGTCTCGCCATCACCCTTAAGAATTTCTACCAGAACACCCGCTTCAGTGACGGGCACTTCCAGAACGACCTTATCAGTCTCGATATCAATCACGATTTCATCGCGAGCAATGGCTTCGCCGATTTTCTTTTTCCACGCAGTCAACGTACCTTCTGATACGGACTCTGAAAGTTGAGGAACTTTAACTTCGATAATGCTCATAGTGTCTCCAGTCTTTTCTGGTTAATAGTCAATCTTGCCCATAGCGGACTCGATTAAAGACTTGTGTTGCGCGTTATGCTTGGCTAGGTAGCCGACGGCAGGAGAAGCCGCTGCTGGACGTGCCACCAGCAACAGTTTCTGCTTGGCACCAACAGAAATATCCAAATGGTGGCGAGATGCGAACCAATACCATGCGCCTTGATTGCGTGGCTCTTCCTGACACCAAACAACTTCCGTTGCATTCGGGTACTTGCTCATTTCCGCCTTGAATGAATCAGCAGGGAATGGATACAACTGCTCAATACGAACGATTGCAATGTGATCTAGCTTCTGCTCACGGCGCGCCGCCAAAAGGTCGTAATAAACCTTACCGCAACACAGGATGACACGAGTTACCTTAGCCGCATCGATAGCATCAACTTCACCGATCACACGCTTAAATTCGCCATTAGCCAGCTCATCCATCGTCGAAATCGCATCTTTATGGCGCAGCAAAGACTTGGGTGTCATCACAACCAAAGGCTTACGCTGCTTACGAACCGCTTGACGACGCAACAGATGGTAAATTTGTGAAGGCGTCGTTGGAACACAAACTTCCATATTCATCTCGGCACATGCCTGCATGTAGCGCTCAAGACGAGCGGAAGAGTGCTCAGGACCTTGGCCTTCATAACCGTGTGGCAACAGCATTACCAAGCCACACTGACGGCCCCACTTGGCTTCACCTGAAGAAATAAACTGGTCAATTACAACTTGAGCACCATTTGCGAAGTCACCAAACTGGGCTTCCCAGATGCAAAGTTCATTGGCTTCAGCAGTGGCATAACCGTACTCAAACGCCAAGACAGCTTCTTCTGAAAGAACAGAATCAAAGCACTGCAGACGTCCCTGCTTTTCTTGGAGATTTGCCAGTGTGTGATATGTACCTTCAGACCAATGGCTACGATTCTGATCATGGAAAGCAGCGTGGCGGTGGAAGAATGTTCCGCGCCCTACGTCTTCACCAGAGATCCGTACTCCATAGCCTTCGGTCAGCAACGTTGCGTAGGCTAAATTTTCAGCCATACCCCAGTCAAACGGAAGCTTGCCCTCGCCCATCGCACGACGGTCGTCAACAATCTTTTTCACGCGGGAATGCAGCGTGAATCCTTCGGGAAGTGTTGTCAAACGGTCGGACAAACGCTGTAGTTCCGCGACCGGAACCTTGGTATCACAGGTTTCGATGTATTGCTTAGTCAGGTAAGGTTTCCAATCCTGAGCATGGGTGCGCTTGTAATCAGACAAAACAGGGTTATAAAGCAATTCGCCCTTGTCTAGATGAGCACGATAATCTTTAATCATATTATCGGGTTCATCAGCGGCTAACGTCCCTTCTGCAACCAACTTATCGGCATATACCTTGCGCGAACCTGGATGAGCCTGAACTTTCTTATACATCAATGGCTGAGTCACCATGGGCTCGTCTTGTTCGTTGTGCCCTAATTTACGGAAGCAATAGATGTCAACGATGACATCTTTTCCGAACTGCTGGCGGTATTCAACGGCAAGCTTAGTCACATAGGCAACCGCTTCAACATCATCACCGTTAACGTGGAAGATCGGCGCTTCGCACATTTTGAAAATTTCGGTGCAGTAATGACCAGAGCGGTAGTCGCGAGGATCAGACGTCGTGAAACCAACTTGATTGTTCACGACAATGTGAATTGTCCCGCCAGTGCCATAGCCTCGCGTCTGAGCAAAATTCAACATTTCTTGATTAACGCCCTGACCAGCAACAGCTGAGTCACCATGAATCAGAACCGGAACAATTTTTTGCTTACCGTCGGCACCATAACGTAATTGACGTGCGTAGACAGAACCCTCTACCACTGGATTGATAATTTCCAAGTGAGAAGGATTAAAGGCCAAAGTTAGGTGAACGGGGCCTCCAGGGGTACCGACGTCAGACGAATAACCCATGTGATACTTCACGTCACCCGCTGAAAGATCTGAGGCCTTCTTGCCTTCAAACTCTGCGAACAACATTGAAGGAGGCTTACCTAACGTATTCACCAATACATTCAGACGACCACGGTGAGCCATACCGATCACAATTTCTTGAACGCCCATAGCACCAGAAACCTGGATCAGCTCATCCATCGAAGCAATCAAGGACTCGCCACCTTCGAGAGAGAAACGCTTTTGACCAACATAACGCGTATGCAAGTAACGCTCCAGCGTTTCAGCTGCCGTTACGCGGCCCAACAAACGTTTCTTGTCTTCTTTGGAATAGCTCGCCTTGGCACGAATCGGCTCCATACGCTCTTGCAGCCAGCGCTTCTCTACCATCTCGGTAACATACATGTACTCGACACCAATATTGCCGCAGTATGTTTCCTTCGCTGCTTCAACAATTTTTGAAAGCGGAGCATGATCACCCGAACCAACCTTCAGTGTTCCGGTATGGAATGTACGATTCATGTCCGCATCTGAAAGATTGTAGAAAGAAAGATCTAATTCAGGAATGGCAGGACGCTCGTTACGTTTCAGCGGGTCTAACGTCGCGCGACGATTGCCCAAAAAGCGGTAAGCATTGATTAGCTGCAACACAGCGACCTGCTTACCATCTTCAACAGCGGCAGGTGCAGTCGCACGGAATCCACCTTGCTTGGCCTGTTCAGCAAAAGCAGCAATTACTGGAGCGTGAGGCACATCTTTCGCTACAAAGCCTGGCTGCTTAGCCAAACCGTCAAAGTACGAACGCCATTCGTCAGGAACTGCGTTGGGATTATCTAGATAATTTTCGTACAACTCTTCAACGAACGGGGCATTGCCGCCGAAGAAAAGAGTCGTTTCACGTTTTTGTTCGATCATGGAATCGTGCCCTCTCGGGTTGTCTCTCTCGGATTTTAATTTTCGTGCTTACTAATAACATTCAACACAAAAAGGGCAGCAATACCGCTGCCCTTGTCATGGATTAACGCTGCCCCAAGGGCACAACGTCACGTCTAGCAGCACCCATATACAACTGGCGTGGACGACCAATCTTGTACTCAGGATCACTAATCATTTCTTCCCACTGAGTCATCCAGCCGACAGTACGTGCTAGCGCAAAGATACAGGTGAACATTTCAGTTGGAATGCCAATCGCTTTTTGAACGATGCCAGAGTAGAAATCGACGTTTGGATACAATTTCTTCTCAACGAAGTACTCATCTTCCAGAGCAATTTTTTCCAATTCCATGGCCAGCTTGAACAAACGATCATTTTCTAAGCCGAGTTCAGACAGAACTTCGAAGCAAACCTTGCGCATCAGCTTGGCACGCGGATCAAAGTTCTTGTAAACGCGGTGACCAAAGCCCATCAATTTGAAGGAATCGTTCTTATCCTTGGCGCGGTTGATATATTCACCCACCTTAGATACGTCACCAATTTGCTCCAACATTTGCAGACAGGCTTCGTTAGCACCACCGTGAGCAGGACCCCATAAACAAGCAATACCTGCTGCAATACATGCGTAAGGGTTTGCACCTGAAGAACCAGCCAAACGAACTGTCGACGTAGACGCATTCTGCTCATGGTCAGCATGCAGTGTAAAAATCACATCTAGAGCACGAACCAAAACTGGATTTGGCACATATTTTTCACATGGGTTGCCAAACATCATGCGCATGAAGTTGGCAGTGTAATCTAAGTCATTGTCCGGATGCATGAATGGCATGCCAGTATTATATTTATACGCCATAGCCACGATAGTCGGCATCTTCGCAATTAAACGATTGAAACTGACATTACGATGTTCTGCATCAGAAAAATCCATTGCATCATGGTAGAACGCTGACAGGGCTCCAACCACACCAGTCATCACCGCCATTGGGTGAGCGTCGCGACGGAAACCAGAATAGAACTTGGTTAACTGCTCATGCACCATAGTGTGTTTTTTAATGGTGCTTTCAAAATTTGTTTTCTGATTGGCATTTGGCAACTCGCCGTTCTTCAGCAAATAAGTCACTTCAAGGAAGTTACATTGCTCTGCCAACTGCTCAATTGGGTAACCCCGGTATAGCAATTCGCCTTTATCACCATCAATGAAGGTGATTTTGGACTTACAGCTAGCTGTTGAGAGAAAGCCAGAATCATAAGTAAACAGACCTGTTTTTCCACCTAGTGTACGGATATCAACACAGTCGTTACCATGTGTTGGGGTCATGATTGAAAAATCAACTGGAGCTTGCCCGTCAATCGTGAGTGTTGCTTTGCGTTCGGTCGTCATCGTTGTCTCTTCCCTGTTCAGGTTACTTGCGTCTTAATTACCAAAGCTATTGCTACCTAAAACATTACTTCCTCAAGTCAGAACCGCTGATATTACTTTCGGTTCCTTTCTCAAATCTTACGAATTTTGTTGATTATCTCAGACATCACTAAATCTTCGCATTCCGCCTGACCGCTAATCAAATGCCACAAATCATGGTCTTCCATGTCCGCTATTTCAACAAAAGCTTTTTGCTGAACCGCATCTAACTCATGAAATCCATGATCCAGAAAACGGGTTAGCGCTATATCAACTTCTAATAGGCCTCTTCTGATACAGCGCCAACGCAGGCGTTCATAAGCTTCTCGATCCATCAAACAGCCCGGCGAACCATCAAGTCTTTGATTTTGCCAATTGCTTTTGTCGGATTCAGTCCCTTAGGGCAAACATCAACGCAATTCATGATGGTATGACAACGGAACAATCTGTAAGGATCATTCAAATTATCAAGGCGTTCATTTGTTGCTTGATCTCGTGTATCAGCGATAAAACGATAAGCCGCCAAAAGACCAGCAGGCCCAACAAATTTATCTGGATTCCACCAGAACGATGGGCAAGAGGTCGAGCAACAAGCACATAAGATGCACTCGTACAGACCATTCAATTCTTCACGATCGTCTGGCGACTGTAAACGCTCGCGCTCGGGAGCTGGATCATTGTTAATTAAGTAAGGCTTGATTGAGTGATATTGCTTGAAGAACTGAGTCATATCTACAATCAAATCACGAATCACTGGAAGCCCTGGCAGTGGCCGAAGGACAATTGGCTGCTTCAGTGAATCGATGTCTTGCAGACAGGCCAACCCGTTCTTGCCGTTGATATTCATCGCATCAGAGCCACAAACCCCTTCGCGACAAGACCGTCGATAGGCAATCGTCTCATCTTTAGCTTTTAGCTTAGTCAAAGCATCAAGCAGCTTACGATCTGTCGAATCGAGCTCGATCGAGATATCTTGCATATAGGGTCGCTCGTCCCTATCTGGGTCATAGCGGTAGATGCTAAATTGAACCATGCGTTTGGTCATTCTTAACTCCAATTAATACGAACGTGTCTTAAGTTCGACAGTTTCGACTGAAATCGGCTCAAGATTAACTTTCTTGTATTCAATCCTGTTGCCTTCGCGATGCCAAAGGGTGTGCTTGAGCCACTCTTTATCATTACGGCCATTAGGGAATTCTGCCGTATCAGGCGCATCGTCACGGACATGCGCGCCACGGGATTCCTTACGCGCCTCTGCTGAAATCATCGTCGCCTTAGCAACTTCAATCAGATTTTGCGTTTCCAATGCTTCAATACGAGCGGTATTCCAGACTTGGGAAGCGTCCTTAATCTCAAGCTGATTAACCGCCTTTTCGACCTCGAGAATTTTCTCAACACCTTGCTTTAACATATCGCCAAAGCGGAACACACCCGCGTGGTCTTGCATCACACGCTGCATTGCCAGACGAGTGTCATAAACGCTTGATCCACCCTTCTGATTATCAATCTTACTAATACGGGCCAGCGAAAAATCGGCAGCATCCTTTGGCAGATCACGATGCGCCTTACCACCCAGTAAATCTTCAACAGCAGAATCACCTGCTGATTTACCAAAGACCAGCAGATCCAGCAAAGAGTTAGTACCTAAGCGATTTGCACCATGGACAGACGCGCAAGCACACTCACCTGCAGCATAGAATCCCTCAACCACACCACCGTTAGGTACAACCACGCGACCTGAGTAATTCGTTGGAATTCCACCCATCTGATAATGACAGGTAGGAACAACTGGAATCGGCTCTTTGATTGGATCAACACCTGCGAACTGAATGGAAATTTCGCGAATTCCTGGCAAACGCTTCATGATGGTTGCAGGATCAAGATGCGTAATATCGAGCAGAACATAGTCTTTATTCGGTCCGCATCCGCGACCTTCTTTGATTTCCGTCGCCATCGCACGTGCAACAACATCGCGAGAAGCCAAATCCTTGGCATTAGGTGCGTAACGCTCCATAAAGCGTTCTTTACTACTATTGCGCAGAATACCGCCTTCACCACGAACGCCTTCTGTAATCAGCACACCTGCACCCGCAACACCGGTTGGGTGGAATTGCCAGAATTCCATGTCTTCAAGTGGGATGCCGGCACGCGCTGCCATCCCCAAGCCATCACCCGTATTGATAAAGGCGTTGGTTGAAGATGCGTAAATACGACCTGCGCCACCCGTAGCGAAAATCACCGCCTTAGCGTGGAAAATAACGACGTTACCCGTCTCCATTTCCATCGCTGTTACACCGATGACAGCACCATCAGTATCGCGAATCAGATCCAGCGCCATCCACTCAACGAAGAACTGTGTATTGGCCTTCACGTTGCGTTGGTACATGGCGTGCAGCATGGCGTGACCTGTACGGTCAGCAGCAGCGCAGGAGCGGCGCACCGGCTTTTCGCCAAAGTTGGACATGTGCCCACCAAATGGGCGCTGATAAATCTTGCCATCGTCCGTGCGGTCAAAAGGCATCCCGTAGTGCTCTAGCTCAACCACAACATCCGGAGCTTTGCGACACATGAACTCAATCGCATCTTGGTCACCCAGCCAGTCAGACCCCTTAACGGTGTCATACATATGCCAACGCCAATGATCTTCTTCTGAATTACCCAGAGAAGCCGCCACACCACCTTGCGCAGCAACCGTATGAGAACGTGTTGGAAACACTTTGGACAGCACCGCTGTCTTCAAGCCAGCTTCAGAAAGCTGAATGGCTGAGCGCAAACCCGCACCGCCAGCACCAACAATTACTGCATCAAATTTCAGAACAGGAATACTCACGCTTACAGTCTCCAGAGAATGGCACAAGCCCAAGCAGCATAGCCAAGCAGAACAGCAGCTGTTGCAACATGCAGAGTTAAACGCAACCCAACCGGCTTAATGTAATCCATCCACAGGTCACGAATCCCAATCCATGCGTGGTAAGCCAAACTCACCACAAACAGGAACGTCATAAATTTAATCAGGCCACATGCAAATGCATCGCGCCAAGCTTCAAAACCAGAAGGACGGACAACTAAGAGATACACCGTCATCAAAACGGTATACAAAGCCATAATCACGGCAGTTGCACGCTGCGCAATCCAATCCTTGAGGCCGTATCCAGCACCCACAACGATACGATTAATCACAGAAGAGCCCCCCACAAAACAAGCGTCAACAAGATGCTAACCACAAAAACGATCACACTTGACTTGCGAGCCGTTTCCAACTCAAGACCAACATGAACATCCAACAGCAGGAAGCGAATACCTGCACAGAAGTGATGCATATAAGCCCAAATCAAACCCATAAACAATAATTTCGCTACCGGATGCGACGCCACCTCCTGAAACAGCGCAAAGCTTTCAGGGGATGTCACACTTTGTTGAAACAGCCAGAGCAGAATTGGCAAACATAAAAAGATGCCAACGCCACTGACCCTATGCAGGATAGAAAGCTTACCCGGAAGCGGGAGCCTGATAGTCGCCAGGTCCAAGTTTTTTTGGACGCTTCTTGATGGTCATTTCTGCCATGAACGCCATTCCTTTCGTAAGAACGCGAAAATCCGCCGAGATGCAGTTAAAAAGAAAAGTAATTATACAGTCAAACAAAAACCTAGGGCATGCGGGACATCAAGAACTTCCTTTACCCCAACAAATTTAAGTAATGATGATTTACCGTCATATAGAACCCTCGCCGCCACTCCACCGGCCTCTCACCATAAGTAAGCGCAATCCGCTCAACCAGCAACAAAGGACTGCCTTCCGGAACGCTCAGCGCCTGCGCCGCAGGACCCGACGCAGATACCGCACGTAAACGCTCTTCAGCGCGAATCATTCTTACACCAAAATGCGCCTCAAAGAAGCTATACAGCGAACTATTGGATAATTTCAGCCTTTCCAAGGTCAGCCCAGGAAAAAGCTCACCATCCAAATAGATATCGTCAAAAACAACTTTCTTTGCCTCAAAGCTTAACAACCGAGTGATGTGAACCACCGGTGATC
>Ga0213932_1000025_pt1 | contig 11158 bp, 11 predicted proteins | sample McNCre1117MT_FD_169128 | JGI IMG/M metagenome (GOLD analysis project Ga0213932, IMG submission 169128) | Metatranscriptome of freshwater microbial communities from McNutts Creek, Athens, Georgia, United States - 11-17 MT (Metagenome... | ecosystem: Environmental > Aquatic > Freshwater > Creek... | reverse complement strand
ATTCCACCTGCCGAGGCTGAGGCCAACTACTATCGGCAACTCGCGGAGAAGAACAACGCCTCGGCGTTAACTTAAACCAACTGGCCTCCTCGAAATGCGGGGCGATTCAGTGTTGCGCGATAAACCCGTTCGTCGGGATATTTCTCGAATGCTCATTCCATCCCTCAGGTGCCACCGCCTGATCACACTTAATAACGCCACGTTGATCACTCCTGTGTCTCCTGCTCAGTGCTGAGCAGGACAGTTTGACTATGTGGGTCAAATTTGGATGCAAATTCCCAGGTTTAGTGGCTCACTATTGGATGCAATTCAACAAACAACAAGTTTGATTGCTGTTTACGGCTTGATTTGTCAGTGAATTTCAGCGATGGTTGACTGCTTGTTTGATACAAAAATGTTAGTGCAATTGTCGCGTTGGTCAGCCACAACCCATGGATGCGTTTGGAATGTTGGTTGCGTGTACTGATCATGCGGTGGAATGGTTTTGTAGTAAACACGTCGACCTGTATAGTCGAGCCAATAGATTCGTACTTCTTGCTTTCTATTGTTTAAAAACTTTATCGTTGTATGAGCATTGCCTTGCACAGAACGCAGATTACGTTCGTTACGACAAAATCCAGATGAGTCGTATTCTGCGTGATGATTGTTCTGTTGATCACTGCGTTCATGAGAGTTTTGCTTTTGCTCAATCGGACTTGTTGCATGGAGGTTACATGCAAAAGAAATGGAAGTGATAAGTATTATTTTAATTGCGTGCTGTTTTGGATTGAATAGCATTTGTACTCTCTTGCTGAAGTGGTAGAAAGAAAATAACGCCTAGTCAGTAACGTTGGTTGACTTTTTCTAATTCTTTTTAATTATTTTCATGGCCGAAATTGACGCGGTATGTCGGGCGTGCGGGATGCCTGCAATGCCCAGCTGCACAAATCGCATCAAGCTAAATCGTTGAGACAGGTAACGAAAACTGCTGATTCAGAAAGAGTTCAACTCAAGGCCACTAGGAGAGTCGCTCAAAGTCAGTGCAATTTTCCCAAACTGCTCAGCGCGTGACATCACATTCAAGGCCTCGTGTACCTGGTCCATCGGATACACGCGGTCAATCATGGGGCGAATTTGGTGTTGTTCGCAAAAGGTCAGGAGGTCTTTGAACTCTTGCAGGTTGCCCAAGGTAGAACCAAAAATTTGCAGTTGACGAATAAAGATGCGGCGTAAGTCAGCCGGAGGTTGATCGCCACTGGTCGCGCCACACGTTACCAACCGACCACCGCGCACCAGCGACTTCATGGCGTCACCCCACACAGCTTCACCTACGTTTTCAACCACTAAATCCACACCGCGTTTTCCGGTGAATGCCATCACATTTTTCACAACATCCTCATTTGGCGTATGAATGCCCAAGGCTGCCCCGATGCCCTTGGCGCGTTCGAGTTTGTGTGCGTGGCGCGAGGTGACGATGACGCGTGCGCCAATGGCCTGTGCGATTTGCAGAGCTGCCACGGATACACCCCCACCAATGCCAAAAATTAAAACCGTTTGCCCCGCTTTGAGCTTACCCTGCGTGACCACCATGCGCCAAGCCGTGAGGTGCGTCACGGCCAAAGCCGCAGCTTCGAATGCATTCAAGTAGCTGGGTGCGGGAAGCACATTGCTTTCTGGCAATACGAGGTAGTCAGACCACGCGCCATCGCGGTGTTCGCCTATCAATGAGATGCGGGTGCACAGCACATCGTCGCCACGTTGGCAAAACTCGCACTGACCACAGCTGATTCCAGGATGAATCACCACGGCGTCACCAACTTTTAATCGACTGTCATCATCACATTCGGCTACATGACCAAATCCTTCGATACCCATCGTTTGCGGTAGGTGATGTGTAATGCCGACACCGCTGTTACGCATGTACAGATCGACTTGGTTCAACGTGCTGGCTTGCATGCGAATTAGCACTTCGCCTGCGTGTCGTTTGGGTGTCGGACGCTCTCCCACGTGCACCACTTCATTACCGCCATGTCCGCTGATGTAAATCGCTTTCATCTCAAATCACACACCTAGGTAGTTGGGCAGGTCTGCGTTGTGTAGCAGCTCGTTGGCATCGCCATGTAGAACAACCAAGCCTTTTTGCAGTACCAAAGCGCGGTTGCTGCGTGACAGTACTTTGTGCCAGTCGCGGTCCACGATGAGCACGGCCATGCCGCTGGCTTTAATTTCGTCAATCACACGCCAAATTTCAGTCACGATGAGTGGTGCCAAACCTTCGGTGGCTTCGTCCAAGATGATGAGGTCGGGGTGCGTCATTAAGGCCCGGCCAATGGACAGCATTTGTTGTTCGCCGCCCGACAGTTGACTGCCCAAATTCGTCAATCGTTCGGCCAGCCGAGGAAATGTGTGCATGACGCGTTCGAGCGTCCAGTCATTGCGGTCATCACGGCCGGGGCGTGAGGCCATGACCAAGTTTTCACGCACAGTGAGGTTGCCAAACACACCGCGCCCTTCGGGCACATAGGCTACGCCACGGCGCGCCACTTCATGCGGGCGTGCTTTGGAGATGTCGTGGCCAAACAAACTGATGTGGCCATCACGCTGCTGAACATGACCGAGCAAGCTGCGAATGAGCGTGCTTTTGCCCATGCCATTGCGCCCCAGCAGACCCACGGTTTCGCCCTTGCGAATGTCGAGGCTCACACCGTGCAACACATGACTGCTGTCGTACCAAGCGTGGACGTCTTGGGCTTGCAAAATGATTTCAGAGCTGACAGACATCAGTGGTCTCCCAAGTAAGCGGTACGCACGTCGGGGTTGTTGCGCACTTCATCGGGTGTGCCAGTGGCAATGACCACGCCATTGACCATCACCGTGATGAGGTCGGCAATGCGAAACACCGCATCCATGTCATGCTCGACCAACAAAATGGCGTGGTCTTGCTTGAGCTCTTGTAAGAGGGTGAGCATGCGCTCGGTCTCTTCTGCACCCATGCCCGCCAAGGGTTCATCCAGCAGTAGCACTTGGGGAGCGGTGGCCAAGCACATGGCAATTTCAAGTTGGCGTTTTTGGCCATGGCTTAAAAAACCTGCTTGACGCTCTAACGCATCGCCCAAGCCCACCCGTGTTGCGACATCATGTGCGATGGTGCGGGTGGTGGCATCGGACTCTGCATTACGCCAAAAGCGCCATGCTTGTTGGTGCTGCGCTTGTGCAGAGAGGCGGCAGTTTTCAAGCACGGTGAAACTGGGGAAGATGGTGTTGCGTTGATAGCTGCGACCTAAGCCTGCACGCGCACGACGCGATTGCGTCCATTGCGACACATCTTGTCCCAAGAGTTCGACTTGGCCTGATGAGGGCGGAAATTCGCCAGACATCAAGTTGATGAGTGTGGATTTGCCCGCACCGTTGGTACCAATCACTGCATGAACTGTGCCCCGCGTGAGCGTGAGCGACACATCATTGACAGCGACCAAGCCACCCCAGCGACGGGTGAGGTGCAAGCCTTGAAGGAGGATGTCTTGCGTCATGTGTGTTTCTCCACCGTGGTGTCGACAGTGGTGTTATTGCGGCGTCCAGATAAGCGCTCACGAAATTGAGCGGGCAGTGCCACCAAACCATGCGGGATGAAGGCCACGCACGCCATGATGGTCAAAGCTAGACTCAAGTGCCAGTGCTTGGCATAACTGCCAAAGACAGCTTCGGATTGAAACAGCTCTTGCAGCAATGCAAAGGCAAATGCCCCCAGCAGTGCGCCGCGCATATGGCCCAAGCCTCCCAAAATAATCATCACCAAGACGGCCCCGCTGAGGTGCCAACTTAGCAACTCGGGGTTGACAAAACCATCCTTGATGGCAAATAAGTAGCCAGCCCAACCTGCCATGGCACCCGATAGTGTGAACGCCGCAAGTTTGTAGGGGTATACCGAAAAACCAGTGGCTTTCATGCGTTGTTCGTTCACGCGAATGCCCGCAAGGGCGCGCCCAAACGGCGAGCGCAGTAGCTGCGATAAAAACAAAAATCCCACCAGCAAGCTCAGCCAAATCAGGCCGTACATGTGCGCGGGCTTGTCTAAATCAATCCAGCCCCATGTGGGTTTGACGTACATGTAAATGCCGTCGGTGCCACCGCCCAAAGGCGTGTCATGCACCACGTAGTAGGCCATTTGCGAAAACGCCAGTGTGACCATGATGAAGTACACACCTTGGGTGCGCAGCGACAGGGCACCGACCGCCACGGCATACACCGCTGCCAGCGCAATGGCGCTGAGCAACGACATCCACAACGAGGGGGCGCTACCGTCGGTGGGGGACAACAAAATGGCCGCATAAGCACCAATGCCAAAAAAGGCGGCCTGACCAAAGCACACCAAGCCGGTGCTGCCCACCAAAAGCTCAAGGCTCAAGGCGAGTAAGGCATAGATCATGATCTTGGCTACCAAGTCGGAGCCATAAGAGCCCGCCATGACAGGCCACAGCGCGAGCAGACCAAAAAATGCAAGAACGAAAGAAGTGGGATGACGCATGAGTTTGTTCTCAGTCCTTGAATAAACCATGGGGGCGCCACAACAAAATCAGCGCCATCAAGACATACACCAGCACACCTGCAGCTTGGGGGAGCAACACTTTGCCAAAGGTATCAACCAAACCAATCAGCAGCGCTGCCAGCAGCGCACCTTTGATAGAGCCAATACCACCAATGACCACCACCACAAAGCAGATGATCAGCACCGAATTGCCCATGCCTGGGTACACGCTAGACACAGGCGCGGCGATCATGCCGGCAAACACCGCCAGTGCGACGCCGATGGCAAACACAATGCGGTAGAGCAACGTGATGTCGATCCCAAGGCTTTGCACCATTTCTCGGTTGGCGGTGCCCGCGCGAATCATCATGCCCAAGCGCGTGCGTGTGAACACAAACCACATGGCCCCAGCCAGCAGCAAACATACGCCACTCATGAACAGGCGGTAGACAGGGTAGGTCATCACCTCATTGAGCGAGAAGGCCCCATTGAGCCATTCGGGCACTGTGACACCATGCACGTCGTCACCCACGAGCATGCTGCGCAGTTCTTCAAACACCAAAATCAAGCCATAGGTCATGAGCACTTGTTGCAAGTGCTCTCGCTCGTAGAGGTAGCTGAAAAATGCCCACTCCAGCACATAACCGAGGATGACGGAGAGCACCAATCCCACTGCCAGTGTGCTGAAAAACGCACCACCAAAAATAGCCGACACAGCCGGTGCCAAGGCGTAGGCCATGTAGGCCCCGATCATGTAGAAGCTGCCGTGCGCCAAATTGATGACGCCCATGATGCCGAAGATCAGCGTCAGGCCCGAGGCCACCAGGAACAACAGCAGTCCGTATTGGACTGCGTTGAGACACTGGATTAGAAATGTTGCAAAGTCCATCAAGGTACTCTGTTACATCTTGCAGCCGAGGCCTGGGTCAGTCAGGGCTTTGGAGGCAATGCTGTCCACCACGTTTTCTTTGCCCACCACTTTGCGCAAGTAAATGTCTTGCACGGGGTTGTGGCTCTTGGACATGGTGAACGCACCGCGTGGGCTGTCGATCTTGGCCGCACGAACGGCTTGTGCAAAACCTTGGATGTTTTTCGCGTCACCTTTGGTGGCGTTCAAACCAATGCCCAAAATTTGGCCTGCGTCATAGCCTTGCACGGCGTACACGTCGGGTTGCAACTTGTAGGTTTTGGCGTAGGCCAAGCGGAAGTTTTGGTCGCGCTTGCTGTTGAGGTTGTCAGCGTAGTGCAGCGTGGTGAACAAACCTTCGGCGTCAGAGCCTTGGGCGTCCAAGGTGCCATCGGTCAAGAAGCCAGAGCCATAGAGTGGAATGGTTTTCTTCAGACCTGCGGCTGAATAATCTTTCACAAACTTCACCGCACCACCGCCTGCAAAGAAGGTGAACACGGCATCAGGCTTGGTCGCTGCAATTTCGGTCAGCAGTGCTTGGAACTCGACGTTGGGGAAGGGCAGGTTGAGCTCTTTCACCACGGTGCCCCCGTTTTTCTCGAAGCTCTCTTTGAAGCCTTTGACGTTTTCATCACCCGCTGCATATTTCCAAGTGATGGTTACGACTTTTTTATGACCCTTCTTGGCAGCGACTTCGCCCATCGCATAACCCGATTGCCACATGGTGAAGCTGGAGCGGAAGATGTTGGGCGCGCACATGGGGCCAGTGATGGCAGCTGCACCCGCGTTAGGCACGATCAACAAAGTACCTGACTCTTTAGCCGCTTTGGCCATCGCCATCGCCACACCGCTGTGCACGGTGCCCACGATCACGTCGACGTTGTCGCGCTTGATGAGTTTGTTCACGTTGTCGGTGGCTTTGGATGGGTCGCTTTCATCGTCCACACGTACAAACTCAACTTCGCGGCCAGCAATTTTTCCACCTTGTTCGGCCACATACAAACGGAAACCGTTGTCGATAGCAGTGCCCAGCGAGGCAAAGGTGCCTGTGGCGGGCAGCATGAAGCCCACTTTGAGTTTGCCTTGAGGTTGCGCTTGCGCCCAAGTGGCAGGCGCGGCTGCGATCAGTGCCAATGCGGCGGCAGAAATCAGAACGTTTCTTTTTTGCATGGTTGTCTCCTGGTTTTATTTAAGGTTGCACGGTGAGGGAAAGTTGCGCTTGAAAGAAGCTCACACAGGCTTGTGTGAGTGCTTGCGGTTGATCACGGTGAGGTGAGTGGCCACAGTTCTCCAGTTCAAGCAGTTGTGTGTGTGGCACGTGTTGTTGGATGTCGCGAATTTGTGCCAGCGTGCCGTATTCATCGTTGATGCCTTGAACCGCCAATACAGGGCAAGTGATGGAAGAGAGTTCTTTTTCGATCGACCAATTGCGAAATTCGGAAGAGAGCCAAATGCGGTTCCACCCCCAAAACGCAGAGTCCACATCGGCATGGTATCGAGCGAGGCGCTGACGTAAATCAGTGTTTACATAGGCCTCTTTGGCCTGCGCAATGCTGGTGACCGACACGTCTTCGACGCGGATATGCGGGGCCAGCACCATCACACCTGCGGTGGCGTGACGCGCGGCGTACAGCAGCGTTATCGATGCGCCATCGCTGTGGCCAAAGAGCCACGGCGCTTGTGTGACACTCAGGGCTTTGAGCAACGCGGGCAACACCTCGTGCGCTTGGACGTGCATGAAGTCGGGTGCCCAATGTTCGTGGACCTCGCGTGGGGTGGACTGACCATAGCCCGGACGAGAGTACACCAAGCCGCGCACGCCCAGTGCGTCGCACAGTTGTTGTGGATAGTCGCGCCACATGGCGAGCGAGCCCAAGCCTTCGTGCAAAAACACAAACAGCGGTGCCTCGGCCAAGCGCGCATTGAGCCACTGGTGCTCTATGCGCACGCTGCGACCTTGCCAGTCGAGGTTGACGAAGGAGGTGCTCATCAGCCTTGCGCTTCTTGAGCGCGCAGTTTGAAGCGCTGAATTTTGCCGGTGGCAGTCTTGGGTAACTCGGTGACAAACTCAATCACGCGTGGGTATTTGTAGGGGGCGAGTTTGTCTTTCACAAAGGCTTTGAGTTCTTCATCGCTGACCGTTGCACCGTCTTTGCGCACCACAAAGGCTTTGGTTTTGGTCAAACCTTCGCTGTCGTTGATGCCAATCACTGCGGCTTCGAGCACAGCTGGGTGTTGAATGAGCGTGGCCTCGACTTCAAAGGGGCTGACGTAAATGCCGCTGACTTTGAGCATGTCGTCACTGCGCCCACCGTAGGTGTAGGTACCGTCGGCGTTGCGCACGTATTTGTCGCCGCTCTTGGTCCAACCGCCTTGAAAGGTTTCGCGACTTTTCTCGCGGTTGCCCCAGTACATGAGTGCTGCGGATGGGCCTTTGATGTAGAGGTCGCCGGGTTCGCCGTCGGGCACGGCGTTGCCATCGTCACCGCGCAACTCAATGTCGTAGCCGGGCACGGGCCAGCCGGTGGTGCCGTAGCGCACCTCGTCGGGTTTGTTGGACAAGAAGATGTGCAGCATTTCGGTGGAGCCGATGCCGTCAACGATGTTCACGCCAAAGTGTGCGGTAAAGCGCTCGCCCAATTCGGCAGGCAAAGCCTCGCCTGCAGATGACACCAAGCGCATCGACACTTGTTCTTTGCTCGGCAAGTTGGGGTGGGCCAACATGCCCGCAAAGCCAGTGGGTGCACCAAAGAATACGGTGGGTTTAACGCCACCCACACCTCCCGTCATGCGCTTGAATGTGGCATCGGGTGTGGGGCGCTCGGCCATCAAAATGGCGCATGCGCCGACCGTCATGGGGAAGGTCAGGCCGTTGCCCAAGCCGTAGGCAAAGAACAACTTGGCAGCAGAGAAGCACACATCGTGTTCGGTGATTTGCAGCACATCTTTGCCATACAGCATCGACGTCCAATAGGGGTTGGCATGCGAATGCACCGTGCCTTTGGGACGGCCTGTGGAGCCTGATGAGTACAACCAAAAACCAGGGTCATCGGCGTTGGTGGTGGCTGGCTTGGTCAATGGCTGATGCGCTTGCAAGAAGGCGTCGAATTCCACCTCAGCAGGGTGCAAGGGCGCTGCGGGTTTGGACACGATGACCTTGGTCACCTCGTGGTCCGACTTGATCATGGCCGCGGTGAGCGCGGGCAGCAAAGCACCCGACACCAACACCGCTTGCGCACGCGAGTGCTCCAGCATGTAGGCGTAGTCATCGGGTGTGAGCAGTGTGTTCACGGCCACGGGCACCAAGCCTGCGTACATCGCACCTAAAAAGCTCACGGGCCAATCGTTGCAGTCGTGCATGAGCAGCAGCACGCGTTCTTCGCGCTTTAGCCCCAAGCTGCGCAAGCCTGCGGCCAAGCTGCGCACGCGTTGCGACAAGGCACCATAGGTGAGCGTGCCTTGGTCATCGATGAAGGCGGGGCGGTCGGCATGTGCGGCATTGCGTTCGAGCAAAAACTGCGCGAAGTTGAACTGCTCGGGTGGCGCTGCAACGTCTTGGGTGGTGGTGTGGGTTGTCATGTTTGTCTCCTCCAAGTCTTGGCTGTGGGGTTTATTTGAGTTGTGACAACACCTTGGTGCTGGCTTGTATGGCGGCTCGGCGGTTGTAGAAATTGAGCGCTCTTAAACCGCCCAACTCTTCGCCACCTCCGGCGCGGCCAGGGCCGCCGTGCAGAGACTGTGGCATCACGTTGCCGTGGCCGGTGTGCAGTGCGGCCACATCGGGCGAGATGACGTGTACGCGGCCATGGCTGTCGGTGAGCTCGGGAATGGCTTTACCTAATGCAGTCACGTCACTGCCATAGACGGAGGCCACCAAGGAACCTTGGCCACGACGGATGAGTTGCAGCGCGTGGCCGAGGTCGTTGTTACGGTAAGGCACCAGCGTGGCCACGGGGCCAAACACTTCGGTGTCGTGCACGCGGTCGGCGGCATCGCTGCCTGCGGCGTCGCGTGTGCCTAAGAGCGTTGGGCCTACGCAGCATGCAACCGCAGCGTCAGCATCTACCAACGCCTGTGTGCTGCCGTCGTGCAGCACGGCAGCTTGCGCTTTCAAATAGGTCAAGCCATCACGCACAGCGTTGAACTGTTCGCGGTTCACCACAGCGCCCATGCGCACGGTGTCATTGCGTGGGTTGCCCACGGTGGTTTTGGCCAAGCGTGCAGACAGGGCTTGGGCCACGCTGTCGTACAAACTTTCGGGCACCAACACACGGCGAATGGCGGTGCATTTTTGGCCCGACTTAACCGTCATTTCGCGCGCCACTTCTTTGACCAACAAATCGATGGCTTCGCTGCCAATTGCTTCGCCTGGCAACAGAAAGGCCGAGTTGACGCTGTCGGCTTCGATGTTCACACGCACCGATTTTTTAGTCACCGCAGGGTGCGAACGAATGATGGCGGCGGTGTCGGCAGAGCCTGTGAATGACACCACATCAAAGGGTTCAAGTTGGTCCATCAGTCCAGCCGAGCTGCCGCAAATCACAGAGATGGCACCGGCGGGGAAGATGCCCGCATCCACCACGTCTTTGACCATGCGTTGTGTGAGCCATGCGGTGGTGGTTGCAGGCTTGACGATCACGGGCACGCCTGACAAGAGCGCAGGCGCTGCTTTTTCCCACAAGCCCCATGAAGGAAAGTTGAACGCATTGATGAACAGCGCCACGCCGCGTGTGGGGGTGAGCACGTGTTGTGATTGAAACAGCGGGTCTTTGCCCAAACGCACCGAGTCGCCATCGTGCATGAAGTGGGTGTCACCCAAACTCTCGCCCATCTTGGCATAGGTGCTGAGGGTGTAGATGCCGCCGTCCACGTCCACCGCAGTGTCGTTTTTCACGGTGCCGCTGTTGGCGGTGGAGATGTCGTAATACGCATCGCGGCTGGCTTGCAACACTTTGGAGGCAGCGCCGAGCATGGCCGCGCGTTGGGCATAGGTGAGGGCGCGCAGTGCTGCACCGCCGTGGTGGCGGGCAAAGGCGAAGGCGGCGGCTAGGTCTAGGCCGGATGCGTCGACGCGCACCAGCTCAGTGCCCAGCACTGGGTCGTGCAAGGCTGTGCCTGCACCTTTGCCGCTTTGCCATTGGCCGCTGACGTAGTTAGAGAGAAGTTCGGTCATGGGGGCTTTCTTTGTTTGGCGAATTTTTATTTTGTGAATTCAATGTCACCGTTGGGCAACAAGTACAAGACCAAGGCACGGCCTTGAGTCACGGTAGGGCGGTGCGCACTGCTGGGTGGGCAGACCAGCCAACCCGCAGGGCGTCCGTCAAATGTGGCATCGCCTTCGATGGGCATGATGAGGTCAATTTCGCCTTGTGGGTGCACATGGTGTGGGCCCGCCACGTTTGCCATGTCCACCACGTCGACGGAAAAACCGTGCAGGTCTTCTGACGGTTTGAAGATGCGGCCATAGCGCAAACCACCGCCTTCGTATTTGCACAGCCAACCTTGGGCCACGCCTTCTTCACACGACTGCTTGAGTTCGCGATAAGTGGGGGTGTCCGTGCCTAAGTTGGCATTCAGCCATTCGTCTAATGCGCTGTTGAGAGGTCGGTGGTGAATCTGGGTCGTGACGGCCGCGAGGCGAGTTTTGAACCGGGATTGGGCCTGTGCCATGGCATCGGCTGAGACTTGGGTGCTTGTCATACGCTCCAACATGAATTATTATGCTTGCACGAAGACTAACATGCGAT
>Ga0213932_1000023_pt1 | contig 11363 bp, 1 predicted proteins | sample McNCre1117MT_FD_169128 | JGI IMG/M metagenome (GOLD analysis project Ga0213932, IMG submission 169128) | Metatranscriptome of freshwater microbial communities from McNutts Creek, Athens, Georgia, United States - 11-17 MT (Metagenome... | ecosystem: Environmental > Aquatic > Freshwater > Creek... | reverse complement strand
TGGGGACTCAATCTATGTCAGAAAAGTATGCGTGCACCCTCCGGACTGAACATCCGGCCTCCGACCCGCTGGGAGGTAAGCTACAGGACGGGATCCCCCCTTCAATCGAAGGGGGGCAGTTGGTGTGCTCTTCTCCAATGAAAAAGAAAGAAGAGCATGGCAAGTTGGACGGCACCAAAAGCCCGCCATTGCCAGTGGTTGTTTCTCCGCCACTTAAAGTCAAAGGAGGAAAAATTTTCGACATTGATGTTGCCCCCGAGTCTGGCAGCGAATCTCGAAATGATGTCAAGCCGGCAGAGTCTTCACCGAACTCAGAAATTTCAAAAAATGCTGGCCCGAAGGAACATAAGAAAACTGCACCGCAAATCATGCAGTATGTTCCAACTGAACTCGGAGAAGATTTAGAGGATTCATTTGCCTCTGATGAAGAAAGTAAGTCTACCAACCTTCAAGGAAAATCTTATTCGAATTCCAAGTCGATTAAACATCGAATTCAAGATTCTGATCTTTTCCAGAATCCCAGAGATGAGGGTCTCTTTTCGCCGAATCCGGCACTCTCTCTCAATGAATTCAATGATTTAGTCAAGAAATTTTTTCAAGTGAAGAACTGTGATGATTCAACAATATTCGTAGTTCTTTGCAAGAAAACCCCTCTACCACCTCAGCAGGAAATGCTCGATTTAATTCAATTGCTTCAAAGGCCCATTCATTTTCTCAATGAAGCAGATCAAAATCGGTACTCTCAATATGAATCGCAAATGGTTTTCATTTCTTCAATTAAACATTGGCGCATTCATGTTATCAATTCTTGGGTGGAAAAGTTGCTCCTTCAAGAGGTCGCCTCTCAATTCAATCCTTTTCTTAACGGCAATCTCAAACAACAAGGCATTTGGCTTCTTTCTCCTAAAGATTCTTTAATTAGAAAGACGATCAATCAATTCGCTGGCTACCCACTGTTCATTTCTTTCGACGTGGTTCCTGCTTGTGACGTGGCTGAGAGTTTCTTCCAAAGATTGCAGATTTGCTTCGCAGATTTGCTCTCTGAAGCCAATTACCTTACTTTCGAGCGACATCTAATGGGAGGCAATCACTTGATCAGTGATACCACTTCAATGGGTTATGATGATTCATCTACGCCAATCTATGTTTTTTTCCAAGAAATTGGTAACTGCAAGCTTTTGGCCCGAAATTTGAGATCAATCAAATCGATCCTCCCTGATTCCTCTTTTTCTGTGGTAGTGAGCCAAAATCAACAACAAAAATTCGCTCCACATGAATTCTCTCCATTCCTGTCCATGCTCTGTGTTTACAATCCAAAAATCAAGTTCTTGAGTGCATTCCCCACTTTGCCTATCGAGCTTCTACCGGTTGTATCCTACTTGCACCCCGACACTGAAAAATATGAAGGTTTGATAATGGGTTCAATACATTCTCACGCCATCGGATGCAAATGGGTTGCTGGACGGGGGTTCGTTCAAATTTTTTGTAAGGACGAACCTACTTCTTTCATTGCTAAGCTTTCTAATTACGCCAATATGTTGCAAGAATACTCTGGTGAAGCCTCTGGCACTCTCAATGTTGTCCCTGATGTTCGACAAAATTTTGCCCACATGAAGGTTGTTAAGTACAATCAAGTGAGTTTTCCAACCAAATTTTTGACGAATTACACGATGGTCACTCTCATTGCTTATTCTGGTGACAATCAACTTGACAACAAATTCTCGATTCCTGCTCCTCGCAATATCATCGAACAAATGCTCAATTTGGCCGTATCGAATGCGAGCCCTCGAGGACCCAACGGTAAACTTTCGACTGCAGCCATTGCTAACGCATGGTCTATAGTTAAGAGTTCCTGGCGGATGGTTATGACCCTGTCAAAGTTTTTTTCTGTTGAAAGAAGCGCAAACAACGATTCTGAGGAATCTGAGTTAGGGTTTTTAATCAATACTGCTCTCTTGTCCGCTGTGTTCTTTGAGAGGGTTTCCAGAGCCCGAGCTGAGGAATTAAATCAGAAAATATTCATTCTTTCCGAAACTGTTCCAAACAGTTTCATTCAAAGGTTTCTCTTCCAGAGGAAAGTGAATCATTTCAAAGCTCAAGAGTTGCAGATTGTTGAAGCTCTTGGTTCGGCTATTTTGCCTGCTGGATTGATTCCGGCTCAGAAAACGACTTGGTACAAATTTTTGACACCGAGTTGCCTGCAGATAGAAGACGCCGAACCCCTGAACGTCTATGGAAGTTACATTAACAGACCAATTCCTGAATTCGATAGAGACAGTTTCTTAACGCAACTGCTTTCTTTTCTGTTAAATGAAAAAGAAATGTGCACTTCCTTCTTTGAAAACTTCCTTAGTTCTTCTGAGGTACCCGAAGTCGAAATCTTGGGCTCAAAAGGCTCTCGATTCAATTTTGAGTTAAAGATTTGTGAATCCACTTCTGTGGTAATTAACGCGAAAGCGAAATCAACTCAAATTAAAGATGGCCCAAAGGTTTCTCAGGAAGAACTTGAAGGTTTTTGCGCTTACATTAATTCCTACCAAAAAATTTTTGAACTTGGTAAGGAATTCTTTCAAAAAATGGACAGTGGTGGTAATAATTGCTTGTTGCGTGCTTTTCATGACAGCACAGGCATCGTTATCCCTCGTCATTGGCTGCAGAAACTTGCTCTAAACAAAGATCCGCAACTCGTTCCAGAATTTCAGGATGGAGAAATGCTTGACTTTACCGAGACGATTGAAGTGCATCCCCTTGTATCTCAACTTTTCGAGAAAGTGGTATTTGAATTAGGAAGCTCAACTCCAAGAACTCTTAATTTCGACAATTGGGCTCCTAGTTCCAACATTTCTCCTCTTTGTGTTTGCCCAGACTTGTGCGTGGCTCCCTTAATCAAACACTTGCCTGATCATTTTGTTGGGGGTCACATCTTCCTTTACGTGTACAAATCATATCCATATACGATGCATGAAAGATTTCCTGACAAACACACCATCTCCAACCAATTTGATTTGGAATTCAAAGAACTGCAGTCAACTGAAGTAGACAGACCGCGGTTTTTGTGGAACCCTCACTACACTTTTTGCAATGAGTCCACTCGATTGAAGACAAAACAATTTAGTGGTTACATTCCCATCCCTGACTACAATTTAATTCTCGGCACTGCTTGCTCTAAGAAGACGCAAAACCTATTCAAGATGTTCTCAAATTTCAAAAGGAACGAGAGGAAGCAATTTGCCCCAGGAGACAAACTTTGCAAGTTATTCTACATCGCTAACACTAATCTTTTGGTTCGCGAAGTGAATCGCAAATACGTCAAGAAGGAGACTAAATCTATTCGTGCTAGCACTCCTGAGAATTTTGTGGCCAACTGCATAATCCCATGGTTGAAAAATGTTAATTCTCAAGGGAAACTGTCTGAGAATTGCTTTTTCATCTTTGATGAAGTTTTCGCTTGGAATGAAACTGACTCAGAGCTACTCATGCTCATTCTTGGAGCTTTAAGAATGCTGAATGCTAAAAACATCCACCTCTGCGGGGACCTTCTTCAGTGCATCACTGTACCAAAGAAGACTCTCATCCTCTTAGCGAGTGCTGCTACTTGTGAAATCAAAACGGTTACTTATCTTCCTAACGCAGTTCTCAAGATCGTTGGCCCTTATGTTGACAGTTTCTATGGTCCTTTCTGTGGTCCTGTCAAGCGTGGTCAATCTATAACAAAAACGAGGATATCTTTTCACAAAGACCACAAAGAAGTGGTGTACCCCATGAGCAAGGACAAATCTCTCATCAACAATTGTCGCGCAAATGAAGATGGTGGAAACCGTCAAATGAACAATACTCAATGTGTTTACCAAACTCCTCAATGTTCTCAAGGCGCTCGTCTTGGAAACTTTGTTTTTTTCCTTCATGAAAAAACTCTTGGCAAAGACGTCAATTTGTTCAACGGTTCATACAATTATCGCAATTATGTCATGCTGACTCGCGCCTCGACCGAGACAGAAACAATTCAAGTCGTTGGCAATTCTAACTACATTGATTTAGGAAGCAGACCAACTTTTGACATGATCAACTTCCAAACTCCATTGCTCAAAGCATTTTGCAAAATGGTTCTCTCAAATTCGAAATTTCCAAGGATCAGACCTTCTGACCCAAGCAATTGGCAGAACTCAATATTCACAACTTCAACCGGCCCAATGCAAGGTTTGCTCGACAAATACGCTCAACTCAAAAATCTTTGTGAAGTGAGCCCGAGCGATCCTGCCTCACCTGCAGATCAAACGGAAGTTGATCCTCAATCCAATTCCTCACAGGTTCGACCACCTGCTTCCCAATCAGATCAAAATCAATCTCAACCCCAGGCTCTTGCTCAACTGCAAATTCAACCCCCGGTCGTTCCTCAAATCGCCGGTAATCCACAACAACTTCCAGCGCAAAACTCTGTTTCGCCTGCCGCAAATCAACAAAATCAAGCGATCCCAAATCCAAATCAACCTCAAAACAATCCTCAAGATGCTGCCAATCAACAACAAATTCCAGCGCAAAACCCTGTTTCGCCTGCCCCATTGCAACCTGGTCAGCAAATTCCTATTCAACCTTCTAACCCGGTCCCTGCTCCTGCAAACCCTCAGAACCTACAAAACGCTGCTCAGAGTCTTCAACAAGTAGTGCAACCTCCTGTTCAAGCACAACCTCAAGTATTGGTACCAGGTCAAAATCAAAACCTAGTCTTGGTTAACCCTCCGATCGTCAATCCTCAACAACAACCAAATGTTCAAAATCCACTTAACGGTATTCAACAACCCATCAACCCACAACAAAACCCTGCATTAGTGCCTGTTCTCTTACAGAATCCTCAATCGATTCCTGTTCAACCTCAACCAATCTTGCCTCCTGCTCAACCGGCGGGGCAAATGCAGCCCCAAGTTCAACCTCAACCTGTCCCTGCGCAAACTCAAAATCAAGGGTTTAATTACGCCCCTTATCCCATTGTTGCCCCAAGACAGAACACTCTTCCTTCGCCTGTTCCCCCCCAAATCCAACAACAAAACCAAGCTCAAGATCAAGGAAACAATGTTCAACCCATTGCGATCCAACAGCAAGATCAGCAACGAAGGCAGGTTCAAGCGCAGAATCAACTTCATCTTCAAGTCAATCAACTAATCAATGTTGATCAACAAAATCAAGGTCGACGCCCTCCGGTTCCAGTATTTCAACCGGGCCCCCTTCCTCAAATTCCACCGAATCCACTTCCAGCTGCGGCACTGCAGCAAAATCAATCAACCCCGGTCGCCAAGAATGAAGATTCAAAGCAAGATGCATCTGTTAAACTTCAACGAGACGCGGATTCAAAATCCAAAGCAGATGCACCCGATGATCAGAAGGAAATCAAATTTTCTATTTGTTTTGTTCCTGGTGACTTCGCCACTACTTCTTACCCGAACTGCAACTCGTTTGTAAATGCTTCAAATTGCAACCTTAACACTGGTGGAGGTATGGACAAAGCGTTTGCTCAGAGGTTCGGGGCTGACTACAAATCTTTCATCAACTCAAAAAAGAAGATAAAGGGGAAAACGTACAAACTTGAACCTGGTGCTATTTGGCCATTTCGCCTTGGGAAGAAACTTTTGGTTGAAGCTGTCGCTCCTTGCGCATCAAACGATCCATCCGCAGATAAACAACTTTTGGATTCTGTGTTTGGTGAAGTTGCAGCTTTAACTAAACAACTCAAACTTGATCATATTGTTATTCCTGTCTTGGGTAGCGAACTCTTCAAAAATCCGATTGACACTTGTGTCAGGAGTTTACTCGAGCAGAATTATGCAAAGAACATCAGAATTTACATTCCAGCTCTCGACGAAGGTAAAATTAAAGAAATATCTTCTTCATTCAATCGCGTCTTGCCTCAACTTCCAAAAAATTTTTCAGTGAGAATTGAAAAGTTGGTTGATGGCAAACCAGTAGCTGCTCCTTCAAAACCAGCAGTTGCTGCAGCGGTTGCAGCCCAAGCTGAGGAAAAAGACGAAGACCAAGTCAGTCTGATCACCGTCAACCTCTCTAGGCTCAAACCTTCACAACTTCTCGATATCATTTTGACTGGAGGCAGCAGAAACAAAATCAAGAGAGTTCTTGTTCGCAATACAACCACCGCAAATAAATCAGTTTGCAGAGTGTGTGATCCCATCATGGCGGACAATACTAACAAAGTTGAATTCTCATTAACTGGTGATCTTTCAAGAATTGTTGAAACGATGAGCACAGTCAAATCAAGCATTCGTCAGAAACCTTGCGGGGTCTACATTTCGGACTATCTGGAAACTACTAGCGCCGAAGACCTACGCATCGATTTGGAAGTCCTTAAACACAAGATGATCAACACTTGGTTCGTCTTTCACGATGGGAAAGATCCTGTTCCGTATTTGAGGGAATTTCTCAAAAAAACAAAGAAACAAGTGGTTGGAAAGTTACTCAGGTACAATGACGAAGTCACTCAAATTAACTTCTCTCAAGCCGGTGGTTCTGAAATGAGCAACATCACTAAGATAAACGTGGTTGATGAATTACCCAGGAATTGCAAACCTCTCGAGTTTAATCAGAAAAAGAATTTTCAGAAAGAGATAATCAAGCTCGATGAATTTGGGAACAGCGAGGTGACTTATCAAAAGAATCATGCGGTGGTTAGCGACGGAGCAATCCTCGTTAATGATCCCAGCCAGGCGATCAACCTGCAGAACAAGATCCATAAAAATCACAGAAAGTTTCTCCCCATCTACGATCATTCTGTCAACCTTAAGATTAGGGAAGACTTCAATCGGGTTGGGAACAATTTCATTGTCGGCGATTTCGGCAAAGCAGATAAATACAGTACAACTAACGCTTTCCCAGACACTCCAATTCTTTCGAATTATGTCGCCGCACACCGACTCGTAGAGAACATTTGTGGCTATGACACTTTCATCGGTAATCCATCGAACTCTTGCCGGAAAAGAATACCAGGCAGAAATTCAGTTCACCTTGCTGCCATTCAAAGCGATCTATCTTTGCAAGTTCCCCTGTTTCCTCATGTCCAAGACGGTTTTGCTGGATTGGAACAAATCACTTTCGCATCCAAGTTTGATATGTCCAGATTGAAGGAGGTGGCTGAATTCGCACATTTCAGAGACAAACTCGACTCATCTTTCGTTGATGAGCAAGGCCAGTTAATTCTTCCTGTCTTGACCGGTGAAAATCAATTGTTCACTTTCGCTGAGAACACTTTGATGCGCCCTCTTCCTCGACACAACGCATCGAATATCTTCAATTTAAGTAATGTGATTCTAAATCGATACATTCTTACTCCGCTTGAGATTTTCGAGGCTCGTGCTGCCTCTTGCTTGTCACAATCTTCAACTCTGTTGGAACAAAGCCTTTTCAAACTTGGTAGTTTTTGTAGGAAAAAGAACCATGCGAAGTACAGTCTTCCAAACATGTTGAGTTTCCAGGAACAAAAGATAGATCCGATTTCAGTGTTCACAAACAAATTGATTGAGTATGAAGTTCATGCTCTCAACAAGAACCCGAATCTTCAATTAACAACAAACGGTGAGGTTCGACCCGAGCTGCTCAAAGGTTTATCTTTACTCTGCAAATCTCAAGAGAAAATGACCCAAAGTTCGGTTTCAATGTCTGAAGTGAAAGACCGGTTTGCAAGAAATTCAAAGGCTGTCGCTGATGAATGTTCCTTGAAGCTTGGGAAATCACCTCAACCAGTACAATCAACTGATTTCATCAATAATTTGTTTACCACCGGAATGGTCGCAGTTTTGGATCATTACCTTAAAGCAAATTACAGTGAAACGTACATACTGACCAGCGCCGCCAACACTTCTCTCAAGGACGCAGCAATCTTCTTTTCCAAGAAATTAAATAAGAAGGGTCATGTATTGTGCAATGATGTTACTGGCATGGACACTTGCCATTTCAAGGAAGAACTTTCATTCGTTGATGCTTTCTTCGTTGACACTCAGGTCGAAGGCGTTTGGGTTCTTCTGCGATCCATAATCATGGACACACAGATGGCTCAAACAAATATTTTTTCGAAACTTGGCGCTGAAACAAAATTCAAGTTTCGTTCTCCGACTGGGCAACTCAACTCAGGCATGTCTTGGACCCTCTTCCTCAACAAAATGTTATGTTTGTTGCTTGCTGAAATCTCTTTAATTAAAAACCAAAGTAAGAAGCCTCCCACAACAATTTACAGCTGGTGCAAAGAATTTGAAAATTTATCTTTTTGCGAATGGTCCAATCGAAGTTTGGCTTGTTGTGCAATTCAAGGAGATGATTTCGCCGGCCAAAGTTCCAGTGATGCCACTGATCTCAATTTCTCATGGCACAAACTCATGGGTATCAAATGCAAACCTGAAATCTCTCTTGCTCGTAACGGTTTCTTGTTCTGTGGTCATTGGTATCAATGTTTGAAGGGACTTCAAGAATCTTCTTATACTGTCGTTCCTTGCCTTGTTCGCATGGCGACAAAATTCTTCTTCAAAATGTACACTAAAGTGGAACTCAAAAATCTGTCAACCTCAATTTCTGATCTGTTTGCTGAACACCCTGTTGAAATGTTACTTGCTACTGCAGTGCGCTTCAATGGCATAACTCTTGATTTAGCTCAGCAATATTTCGAAATCATCCTCAACTTCCAAAATCTCTCATTCAAAGATCTCCAGGGGCTCGTGAAACCGATCAGAGCCATTCACTTAGCTGTGTAAACCCTGGTCATGGCAGTCAGTCTGCCCTCTCGAAACGGAGAGTCTCTGTTGCTTGGTACGTTTCTACCTCGCGAATCAATTCAAATCTGGCGTGTAAGCGCTCCTTTACTAAGGTCTTCAAGGTTTCAAACCATTAATCAACTAATCTCAATCAATCAATCCTTTCAATAATTTCATGTCCTTAACCAAAGAACAAAAAAGAAGGAAGGCAGCAGCAAAAGCTCTCCTTCAGAAATTAAAATCACAAGAACAAAATTCTAAAAATTCCCCCCCCCCAAACAAATCCGAAATCCCTATTTCTGAGCAAGTACTCACGCAAAGAAAAGAGAGAACCAAGGCCCCCCAACCTAGTTTCTTTCCAAAGGATATTCACAATTACCCTCGCCTTCGATCCATCTATTACAACTCTAGAAGTTTGACCCCAAACCCAAACCTCGAATCATTTGACAAAAATCTAGAAGAATTATTCAAGAACATGACCTCTCACAAAGAGGAAAAACCGTTCAAAGCTTCAAATTTTTCCGCAACAAGTTTCTCAGCATCAACATCTGGCAACTTGCTTCAAGCAGCTCAAGTGGTTAAATCGGTATCCGAAGGCAACCTCATTCATCCCAAAAGATTTGCTCCTTTCAAAAGTTCCACTGTTTATCGCATTGGGGCTAATTCTCAAGTAAGTCTCACCAACTTAACAGCCGGCCACATCGTATACGTAGTTAGTCCTATATCTGATTCTCACAAAGGTTCATTCATTTTATCTAGGAATCCAGATTCTCCCACGGACTTCTTTTCTCATGCAGTGGTCGCCCCAGACAGAGATGTGGAAACATTAGGTCAGCAACTTGCTAATCTATTTGTCTCTATGGATCTTTCTGCTCCTCTTATAGTCGGTGGTTCTTCAGTCATCGTTGCTCAAATGACCTCAGAGCGAGGCATATTCCCGGTCAATCCCTTATCAATCAGGCCGGGCAAGGCAGAAGCCGTTTCTATTGGCAAGTCAGCCATCAAACAAATCATCTCTAACACTCCCCAAAACATTTCATTCTTCACAGCTGCTGAACCAGACATTGAAGTATTGCGAAATAGTAGAAGTGATTTGCCAAATACTGGCTTGGTAATGGGAACTTCAATTGAGTCGGACACTTTAGGCGTTTCCTCTCCTTCCGCTGCATCCAACCTCGAAATCTTCAGTAGGTACCAATCTGCTGCTGGTTACGGTTGGCTCTCTCTCGGTGACGGTTTGACTCTCACTACAGCAAATCAACAAATATTTTCTGGCAAACAAACCGGGGCATTCCTTAAATCAGTATGCTTCGGTCGTGTTAAAACTCATGTCAAATTAGTTTTCCGCACGGTTTGCCCTGATGCCGGTCTATTCAGGTGCTTAGTAGGCCTAAGAACAACGGTAGTTTATCCAACTTCAACAAGCACTCTTTCACAATCCGCAACTATTTATAAACCAGTTGTTTATGACACTAACACCAATGGTCTATTCACTTCCATCGACTTTCATTTCGATACGTTAGATCATCCAACTTTTGCCTCGACAGTTGGAAGAATCATCTCATCAATCACTTTTGAGGTTGTTCTTCCAACCGCCCCGGCCGCTGGTCATTCCATAATCCTAGATCAAAACGATGGAAACACTGTTTCTATCTCTCTTCCTCAAGTTTCAGCAAGAACCAAATATGCTGGATACATGATCTCGGGAGCAACTTCTGCTGTGCAACTCAATCTTTCTCACAGAGTTCACACTGAGGTTATGGTCAACAACTCGTCTATCAATTCTCAATTCGTGGAGGTCAATTCAGACCCACCTTACGAGCCTCGTTCACTTATTCTCGCTTCATCAGGCCATCTTTTTGCTGATGAAGACGAAAAGTTTACAGCAAGTAGTTTCTCGAATGTTATTTCAAAAGTCTATAAATTCATTAAACCGCTCGCCAGTGAAGCTCTCAAGGCAGGAGGCAAAGCCCTCGTCCACTCAGCTCTTCCTTTTCTAGGTTCTGCTTCTTCAATAGGAAAATTTTCGTTCCCACTTGTTCGGGAACACGATGTACAAAATTTTGAAGTCGCTCATGGAGTATTTCCTGAAAATGCTGAAGCTTTGAAATGGCTTTCTGAGCAAAGAGACCATCCACAATTTGAAGGCAGAAGTTATACAGGAGCCCTGTTACTCAAGACTCTTAATGATTTGTTTGGAGGAATCCATCCAGGTTGCTACAGTTTTGAAGTATCAGACGCCATACAATATAGAGGATCTATAAACTTTTTGATCTTGCCTATTGACAAGTTCGATCTTAAAGTTAATTTGCCTGTTCAATCAATTCTTGGGTTAACTCCTAAAGGTTGGTACAACAAGGAAGGCAAGGTTTCCGATTCCAGTCTGAACGAAATCATGTTTAGCGATCACTCTAGGTTCCAAATCAAGAGATACCCTCAAGTCACTGGGGCTTATCTACTCTCTGTCAAATCTGAACAACAAATGCTCATGTGAAAGAGCAATAAAGGGGTTTTGTAGGTCAATTCCTTTCCCCTTACACACAAACTATCAACAGTATCCGTTTTTAAAAATTTTCTTCGTGAAGACTATAGGTCATTAACGAAGGTTGCTTTGGGGAG
>Ga0213932_1000015_pt1 | contig 11917 bp, 5 predicted proteins | sample McNCre1117MT_FD_169128 | JGI IMG/M metagenome (GOLD analysis project Ga0213932, IMG submission 169128) | Metatranscriptome of freshwater microbial communities from McNutts Creek, Athens, Georgia, United States - 11-17 MT (Metagenome... | ecosystem: Environmental > Aquatic > Freshwater > Creek... | reverse complement strand
GATTGAGTTTGTATACCATACCTACATTTTCGAAAGATGAGTTGCGATTCATTTTTCACTAAATCTCCTAGGATGCGTTCTAGTGAGTCAGATGCGTCTGCCCCTAATTTAGAGGATGATTGTGCCTCGCCTATTGAAGGGAAAATCAATAGTCATGCAGTTAACAATTACATTGTCGAAAGTGATCCTTTTGCGGAAGATTGCGAACCAGTGGACGACGACAAAATTGATCAAAAACTTGATGAAATTTTCTCAAGTACGAAACAATTTTTCATGGAGAAAACCGTTCCTGGACCTAGCACTACGATGAGTCGTAAGGCTAAAAAACAAAAACAAAAAGAAACTCAGCTCCGTCTTGCACAACAACGCGAAGAAGAGAGATTGAGAAAGCTTGATTTGATACAAAAACAAGGAGATCAACAAATTGTTAAATCAAATAAGCACGGTCAACGTAAAGTAGATTTAGTACGTCAAAAGACAACTAATACTACTAAAAAGACTCTCGATCAGTTGCAACCCGTGGTTCAACCACCCGTTTATGATGATCGAAGACTTTACAATGAGAAATCATTCGACGGAGATGTATTAGTCCCCGTCAAAATCATCGATAAAGAAGTCCATGAAGATACAGGAGACTTCAAGATTAATTATCATTTTATGATGAGAAATCAAACTGATGGTTCTTCTTTCATTTACGGAAAAACTCTGATAAAGAAAGATTCCGAAGTGGAAAAGAAGGAACAGATCAAAGTAAGTAAAACTCAGGATAAGTTTAATAAACGATACTTGTCCCCAGCTAACTTTGCTTTTGGTCTAGAAGGAACTAAACTTCCTATAATAAAGAAAAAAGATATGGATCCAATTGAGAGACATGATAATGATGAGATTTCTGTTTTACAACAGGAAGAATCAACTTCCGGGATCGAACAGCTCACTGGGTACAGTGAGGAAGAGATCTGGGCGGCAGTAGCCGAACGCAAAAAGCAAATTGCCGATCAAAAAATCAAATATTTGCAAAGTAGAAATACAAATTCTACAAGCTCTCAAATTGAAGAGTATTCTGGGTCTCACGATCCAAGAGACGGTTTTAAAACCGTTGATAACGAAATTGAAACAAAAATGGAATCAATTAAGAAAGAAGAAGAAATTTCACAATCTGGCGTACGCCAAGATTCTGAAACTTTAGCAGCAATTGCTGCTTTATCAGCTCAAGTAGCTGAATTAACAAAGGTCATTACCCAACAATCAACGGAATTGGCCTTGCTCAGAGCTGAACTAGCCGAGAAAGATCGCGAGATCAAAGCTCTTAAAGAGCAACCAAAGCAGGAAAAATCAATTGCTAAAGTATCTGAAGAAAAATCAGAAAAGAAGGAAATATTAATACCTGTTGAAAAAACAGATAAACCATCTACTTCCAAGCTTCCACCCCCAAAGGGAAAAACTGAAGCTAAGAAAGAGAAGAAGAAAACTCCTTCTACATCTAAACCTCAGATGCCACCAAGATCAAATACTATGCCAGTTTCGAAATTCGAAGATGATGGTATTAACAAATTGGTTAACATGGATAGAGCCAAAACTCCTACTGAAAAGATTGAAGTTATTAAAAATACAATGACTTTACCGGAGGAAGTTAGATCCAAAGCAGTGAATCAAGAGGTTAGACCTGCTAATGCTGAGAGAGTTGGTGAAAAATCATTTGCTGAAAGATTGGCAGCAGGTTTAATCCGCTCAAAAAGCACTATTCGCTGGACGAATAAAGTTGTTCAGCAATCTTCAGTTCCCCGACCTAAAGGAATTCAAGAAAAAGCTTGGAAGAATATTCTAAAGCAGACTCCTGAGACTCTTGAAAATTGGGAAGCTAAGCGAAAGGTGAAGATCTTTGAACAGTACAAGAGATTGTTCTATGCTCAACATGTAAAGCTTGAATTACAATGGCAAGAAGCTGCTGTAAAAGCAAAAACACCGAAAGTTAAAAACGATTGGTTGATAGCTCCAGGCAAAGTTGTAGCTCTTCTGAGAAAAGAAAAATTAGAAGATGTTCTAAAATCTATTCAGGAATGGAGAAATAAAGCCGCTACTTACGTCCCAAAAGATGGTAAGATTGCGGCTGATTGGGCTAAAGTCCCACTCCCCTCTCAAGAATAAATTATGGTGCAACCACTAATTGATTTTATAGTTAGTTATCGAGGACAACCGTTTTTGATAATTTTAACAGCTATATGTCACTTTTTGAGTTCTCATTACTTTGACTCCCATACTTTCTTTATGTTAATATGGACAGTCATAGGATCGAGACTCTATATGAGTTACATTGGTATTGATTTGGTTGAAAAGATCATTAATGGTCTTGATACTATTATTCAAAAAATTTCAGAAGCAGCAGGTAAGCATTTTACAACTGCGATAAAAGAGGTTTCTAATGGATTGCAAGAAGTTGGGACTAGTTTAACTGCTGGTTCCGGCTTCACGTCAATAGCACATGAATTTACTAAACATAAAATCGGTTTAGGAGCATGTGCAACAACCCTTGCAAAATGTGAGAATGTTACCCAAGTATTGGAGGAAGCTGTTAAAGTATCTAGTCTTTTGGGATTGGAAACTTCAATAGTTAATTCAACTATTGGTCGAATAACAACGATGGCTGGACAAGCTATTGATCCAATGGTGCCGCATGGTTTGGAAGAGATGGAGAAATTCATTCCTCTTATAGCATCAACAGCTGCGATGGCTGATGTTGAATTTGGAGAAATTCAAATTGGAAAACACATGGATAGATTTGCTAGAAATAGTAAGTCAGCTGAAGTGATTTCGAAACACATAAGATCCGTGGCTGAGTCAACGGGTCTGTGTAAGTCTGCAAATTGGCAGATTTTAAATGATCTCAATAAGATGGTAAACGATCTGAAAGAAGACCATATATGGATCGTGAGAACGCTCGCTCTCCATGGATCACAGTTTGTTGCTCCAGACAACTACAAGCGTGTGGAAAAATATCAAAAAGATGTTGAACATGCATCTAAAGTGCTTAGGAGTATTAATATTCCAGAGATTAAAAATAATCAGATTGTAACTGAGTGTAATCATATTATTATGAAAGCACAAGATTACTTAAATCAGATTGAAGCTATTCGAAAGAGTATTGGTATTCGACCTTTACCTGTAGGCGTTTGCATATTTGGTGAGAGCCATATAGGAAAGACAGAAGTTGTTAACGAACTGGTAAAACGTGTGAAAGCTCGTTTATCTGAGTTTCCAGCTTTGTTCGGAAATGCTAATGACTGGGCAAAATGGGATGCTAATCAGCGTGAGGAATTTGATAGCGGATACTGTGGACAAGAAATTGTTTACATGGATGATGCGTTTCAAGATAAACAGAATAAGGATCACTTGATGTGGTATACTTATATCTCATCATCCTGCGTTGGCACAATTCAAGGTGTTGCTGAACAGAAAGGTTTACCTTTTAGAGGCTTATTATGTATAACAACAGCAAATGAGCTTCCAACGAAATCTATTGCAGTGAGTCACATCGCTGCTTTACATAATCGTTTTCCATTAACTTACCATTTTAAGAAAGTATCAAACTTTCAAAAATGGGATGAAGGTGGTAAAGATTTCAAGCATCTTGAAATAAAACACGGTAGCATGACCGATTTTGTAGCAAATACTCCTTCACGCAAAAACGCGAAAGGGAAATTTGTTCCTGCAGATGCTGCTTTTCCATCATGTGATTTGCAAGGGATGGTCGATCAAGTTGTACAGAAAATGATTGAGAATATGACTTTTTTCAACTTGAAGATGACAACAGCCACGACAGTTCCTGTTGAGATGCACGGCCCTTCAGACGATGAAGATGAGGATTTTGAGGAGGATTATCTTGATGAAATATTCGGAGCTATCCCTGACGAGACTCATAGTGAGACATCACGACACGTTACATTCAATGATCAAGTGGAAGAAAGGATCATTGAGGAAGAGTCTGAAATTGTTTCTGAAGCGGAAATTGAAGAAATAATACCGATCGAGCAAGAAGTCGAAGAGGTGATTCCGGATGTTACAGTTATCTGTCGTAGATTGAATTCTGTGACAAGTGCTGGTACAGCAAACGACAATATTTCTTCTGATCCTGTAAGGCGAGCGATACGTATCAATCAAATAACTCGTGCAGTAGCGCAAGATATGAATGACGCTCTTAATAGAGTTGAATATGATACTATCGATAGTTTGGGAGATTGGGTTGAGTATCTTTATGATGCAAATCTACGAAAAGTTGATAAATCTGTCTTTCGAACAGAAGAAGGGCTCTATGAATTCCTAGCATCATTAGGTGCATGGCATATCAAACAAGAAGAACAACAAGCCTTCGAAGACGCTTTCGTGAGACAAAGGATTGTCAAATGTGTTGACACATTAATGTGTGAATACTTATGGGGTCCTGCATTCCAAATGGGTAGAGTGTTGTACTTAGTTTCACCTGCTTTACGCACAGCTTTGGACGAAGCTTTTCTTTCAAGTTGGCGTCGACAAACAAGACGCTGGGCTAGGAATTTATACGCTTTCATAACTAGTCCAAGAGCTCAAAGAGCTTTCGCAGTTCACACAATACCTATAGCAGCACAAAATCTGTTGCCTTATACGGTGTATATGAGTGGACCAGTGATAAGTTCTATATGGTTGAGAGGATTTACTTTCGGATATTATATAAATGGTATTCGGCCGTTTTGGAATACAAATTTCTCTATTGGAGGAATTTTAAGGAATGGCGTAGGTCTCTTTGAAGCGCCCGTCTGGTGCGTAGCGAAAAGCTTTGAATATATTGAAAATATAGCAAGAAGATTATCACGTAATATGATGGGTCTTCTACTTCAACTTCTAGAATACTTTGGAATTGATGTCTCAGGCTATTGGCAGGATATTGCCAATGTATCCGTGGCACTACTTTCTGAAGTTGTTATTCTTGGTGTTGCATCGATATTGATCTATATAGTATATAGATTGTTTAAACTTATCTTCAAAAAAGAAGATGCTATCGATATGCATGAATCCAAGAACGAATTTGGAAAAGGAGGTAAGCGTATTCAAAGACAACGCAAGGAGAAACAAAGATCTCTACAAGTCAGAGAATTTCAACAAAGATCTTTTGACGATTTCATCTGTGAAAAAGAATGTCAAGAACAAGACTATGACGTCGAAGTGAAAGGCAAGACTTTTACAAAGATAGGAATATGTAATGATAAGCAATCGTTTTACGGTTGTAAGCCATTAGAATACTGTTTCGATCTTTTGGACGAAGATCCTGAAGCAAAATACTGCGACTTCGTGAGAAATAAGAATTCTCATATTGTAGCTAGTAATACTGAAGCAGAAGATTTCTTGAATGAAAAATCAGAATTGAGAAGTCTTAAACGTATTCCCATCACTATAAATAGGGATGATTGTTATGGCGTAGAAATATGCTATAATTTAGTTGGTAGCGAAGCAGAAATTCGTGAACAACATGAAAATTTTCTAAAGCGATTAGAGAAACTCAAAGTAGCAGATTGGCAAGGAGAAATCTACTGCCGACTTATAGATGATGTTTATCATTTTAAAATTAATTTGGTAGGTCTAACCACGACTATTCAAGGTCTACCACGTAAATTTATACAACGAGAACTCAAAGAGTTGAGTGCAATCGCTGAAGATATTAAAGGACTGAAGAAAATCACTAAAGTCTCAACAAATGAAATATTCGATCCGCATGGAGCAGATGAGTCTATGACATTAATGAACTCATTAGTTGAAAAACATCAAGTATTCATGTCTATCGCAGATATGAGTGATGTTGACTCAGCTGAGGTTAGAAGAATGACTTTCGGAATAGGTCACTATGACGTAGTTATCTTTAATGCCCATGTGTATGAAGTTGGTGAATACGTCAGATTCTGGCGATGGGGTAATCGCAAAACATTACAAGGATATCAGATCTGTCACGTCGAATCTACAGATCTCGTAAGAGACATTGGATTTGCGCGTATCATTAATAAAGACAGATTTAAATCTGTGTTAATGTCCAAGGGCATAAGAAGTCAATGTAGTATGATGGCTTCCATGGTTGATAGATTCCGATCTATCGAACCATATCTCTGTGATGAGAAAAATTGGAGAGAGATAACAGACGATCAGTCATGTTTATGTTTCCTACCATCTGCTCCAGCGTTAGCTATCGGACGTGTTTCGATTGAAGGTCAAAAAACTAAGTTCATAAGAGCTAAGGGTTCTGTAACATCTCAATTGACAGAGTTCGTGAAGATATCTCAATTGAATATGAGTGTCTCATTGGCCCGAAAAGGTGATTGTGGAGGTTTAATCCTCTCATACAGAGATCGATATCAATCAAAGATTATTGGTTTTCATTGTGGCGGTACAGTTTCAAATTGGTATGCTGCCATTCTTCGAAAGGAGGATATCCGGTTGTTTACTCAACACGGGGCGGAAGAAGATTCTTTCCGCAAGCTAATAGTAGATGGTCTGCCAACAGATTTACCTTTTGGTCCTCAATGTACTTTCTTAGGAAAATACAAGTTTAAAACCAAGCCAGCAGGTGATAAGTCTTTAGCTCATTGGAAATATAGTCCCTTCCACGAACAATTCGAAGAACAGCTTCAACCTGGTCCTCTCGATGGAAACGATTCGAGAATAAAGATTGAAGTTCCTAGGAATGGGTTAGGAGAAAAGAGCTTATTACTCATACCTAACAGTGTGATGTGCTCTGATCTTCCTCCGATGGATAAAGATGTTCTTGCTAAATGTGTTGAACATTTGACAGTTGAGATGACTAACAAAATCGGTCATATAAAAACAACTCCAACTGACATGGAAAGCTTGCTTGAGCTTGGCTTAAACGGTGATCGAGAGAATTCATTCTGTACAGGTATGGAGCTCGATAAAGCGAGTGGTTTGCCATGGAATGAGATTCCTGGATGCTCTAAGAAAAAGCACTTCTTGCGAAATGAAGATGGCTATATCTCGTTCATAGATGATGTGAATGGATCACGCTTGAAAAGCAGAGTAGTAAAGAAGTTGCTTAGTGCTAATCAGGGAGAGAGACTTGTATCTCTTAGCAACTCTAAATTGAAAGACGCTGTTATTAAGATCTCAGCCATTGAAAATGCAAAGACTCGTGTTTTTCACTGTATCCCAGTTGATAAAGTGATATGCGATGCAGCATTGTTTGGAAACTTCAAAGAAGCTTATTCACAAGCTTTTTTGAAGTTGAACCATGCAGTTGGAGTCAATCCACATTCGTTGCAATGGAAAGCGATTTATGAACATCTAAATCGCCATCCTAATGTATTCGATATGGATTTTTCTAACTATGATAAACATCTTCATAGTGAACTAATGCATGCAGCATTTTCAATAATCAGACAGGTTATAGTGGCTAAAGCTCCTGACGAATGGGATACAGCTCGCTCAATTCTTGAATTGGAATCAATAAAGACATATGTTGTTGATTATGATACAGTCTATATGACAGAAAGAGGTAACAAAAGTGGCGAATATCTAACCACTGTTATCAATTGTATCTGCAATGACATATTGTCATACTATACTTGGATTAAAACTACAGGTATTGACGACTTGAGCGAGTTTCGAAACAATGTTTCTGGAGTGAGCTTTGGAGATGATAAAATCGAATCAGTCTCCGATGAGTATGCAGAGAAATATAATTATTTCACCGCTAAGGAAGTCATGAGTTCGATAGGACATATCATAACACCTGGAGCTAAAGACGGGATAGAGCGAAAATTCTGCCCCATTGATCAAGCTCAATTCTTGAAAAGAGGGATTGTTGAGTGGGAAAATTTAATAGTTGCCCCGCTTTTACAGAGATCAATCGAGTCCCCTTTTGTGTGGACACAAATTGATACAGCTGAACATGAGATTTGGTATAATCTTGCTGAGCAAACGATGTTTGAAGCGTTGTTGCACGGTAAGGATTACTATGACGAATTTCGTTTGAAACTAGGAAAATGTAACGACGAAGATCTGAGAGGAGCATTAGCTTCTTTATTAAGTGTGAGCTACGAAGTGGCGAAACGCAAGTATCTAGCTAGATACTATCAAAATAATTCCCATTTATGTACTTTGGAGAAATAATTGTATTAGCTATCATTATAATCTGTTTATATGGATTATATGATGCAGTGATTGAGTCTATTAGGCGCAATCGTGAATCAATAAGATTTATTATACAGGAACAAGATGAGCACCCAAATAGGTGATTTGATTTTTGAGTCTGGTAAAACTCTCTTTGAGATTTTAGATGCGCTTGATGTACCTCAAGTAGCAATACAGTTAGATGCTGTAAATGTGCGTTTAGATGAAGTTAATGACCAGCTTAGACAGTTAGGTTCTATCGTTGACTCTAATCAAGCGAGTACAACTGCATCTTTCATCGCAGTAAATACTCAATTGGATTCTTTGAATTCCGAAGTGACTGCTCTTAACTTAGCAGTCGCTCCCCTATCACTTCAAGTTTCTAACTTGGAGCAAGAGGTGGCTACTTTATCAGCAGCTGTTCTTCCAATTGAAGTATTGGTTTCTGATTTAGAGAGTCAAGTTAATTCTCTAACAACGCAAGTTAATAATTTGACAACTCTTGTTAATAGTTATAACTCAAGAATTAACCTCTTGGAAACTAATGTTTCAGTTCTTCAACAACAAATGGTCGCTTTAACAAGCAGAGTTTTGACGTTGGAGTTAACAGCAGCTCGCAGTCAGCAGCTTCGCCTTGGAAATGAGTATATCTTTACTTATAGAACTGGCGGGGTACCTGGTACTACGTACTTCTATAGAATCAACTATTCTGGAAGCACATCAACATTGATAAATGCTGCTGTAGGTTATTCTGCTAATGTCTTAAGTTCTCAAGATGGAACTTCGACTCAAAGAACGGTTTATCTAGCCGCTCCATTTGATCTATTCTCAGTGAATGGAAGGTATAATTATCCTATGATACAAGGCCCATGCCGACTGTCATTTTCGGTTAATAATACAAATCCCATAGAGGGATATATTACAACTTTATAAATATGAATTCGACCCAAGAAATTAAGATTTATGATATGCCTCGCTGCTTACGTAGCGGGTTTACCACATTACCCCGAGTGGGTAGAGATCCTTCATTGGATAATGGAAATATTATTTCCGAAGTTGGGGAACCAATTTACATAAGAACGCCAGCATGCCATGATGACTTTCAAGCCTATCCTTTACGTAAGAAAAGGAACGTTAAGTTGCCAATGCATGTTTTTGGTAAAGCTGATATAGGAGATGCTTTTGCAGCTTTCCTTCCACGAACAGTTGCTTTGCCCGCAATAGGAACCGCTATTGTTTTGCAACCTAGAGTTACACCAGAACAACAAGTTTTGATTAATCTCTATAGAAATGTACATGCAGACTTCGTCTGGATTGTCCATATTCCCTCACCTTTAGGTGTTGGTGTTTTGGTTGAAGTTTTTGCTCCGGAGATTGATCTTCAAACGAAGACTCGTTCAGTTCGTTTCCGCCCAGCAGGTTGCAACACCGTCGCATTCTATGTGCCTTGGAGTAATGATCTCTCTATTGTGCCACGCGATTCAGGTCGCATTGGACAGAGCGGAGGAGCCATTACCTTGAGAGTTGTAGAGGACAACACAACAGATCAGGTTAACACTCCGTTAACTGTGACTGTTTATCAAGCTTGCTTGAATGTTCGCTGTAATACGAAAGTTCCAGCGAGCACTGAATGGGCTTCCGTTCCTGGATTAGAGTTTGTCCCACAATCAATTCCAGAACTTGAAGAAGATCTGGAACCTATCGAATTTCATGCAGGAGAAGAACCTACTGTAGAAGTTCAAGCTGAAGGTGTTGGTGACATTGCCGAACAAATTCAACTCGACTCAACGCCAGCTATTGAGCTAGCTCCCGAAGCCGAGAGGCCAGCAGGAAAACCTGAAGTTCCATCTGATAGTAGATCTACTCGAAATCAGATTGGACTACCATCGACAAGATGGTTTGAAGCCGGAGTTTTTACGATCGGAACTGACAACCTATTGTCATGGCAGAATTTATCTGTTAATCCTTATAATCTTACTGGAAAAGGTGAGAATATTAGCAAAGCCTACAGAAGAAATGTGTGGGTTTCAGGATCAAACATTGCTGGTTATGTCAGAACAATGAGAGCGAAAATTGTAATTGCTCGTCCTCCATCAGTTTCAGGGGTTGTGGAATTCCAAGATTCTAGAAACGACTCCTCTCGATACATCGTCGAAATTGGAGGAAACAAAGAACTTGATTTAATACCAAGATACTTTGCTGGAGCGCAAGCCCAAGCTAGACCTCGGTATTACAACAACCGGTTTCTAAGAACAGATGAAGCAGTGGTAGATTGGAGATATCGCGTCACTGGTTTTAACCGAACATCTGAAACAGCTGATGTTAGTGTACGATTACTGTACAAAGTAGGTAGTACTTATTTTGACGTTCCGACGAAACCTCGTCCTGATACAGGAGTCTTAGGCTGGCTAGTAGAGCAGTTTAATGACTTTGTAGAACAAAAAGATCTGCAAGTTCTTAATGATGAACCTATCATTGGTTTTACATATCATGGAGATGATGAGGGTAGAAATACTTTCGACACTTCCGATAAGGTAACCCCTTATGCTGGTATTGGATCTTATGAAGGTGAGATTAATGCAGGTGATGCATTCGAAGAAGATATCGACCAAGATGATTTCGCGGTTGAGATTTGGAACGGTGTATTACCTGTTGGCTCAATTGTAACAGTACCATTGAACCTTGCAGTAGCTCCAGACGAATCAGGAACTGGAGGAGTGAGTACTATCGCTCAGAAATTTGAGCGTAATGCTCATATTATTCCCACTGGTGAAGGTAACTTAGGTCCAAGCTTAGGTTATTATACTATCGAAACCCGTTTACCGACGACGATTAGTGGTCAAATCAGCCATGTAAGTCTCCCTGGAGATATGGTTGATGAAGCCGCTGCTTTCGCATTCGGTTTGGGAGACATACTTAGTATAGCAACTTCGGCTTTACAAGCCTTAGGTGGTCCTACCATCAGCGCTGGAATATCAGCTGGAAGAGCTATCTTCGATGCCATTAAAAACATTGGAGGTAAGCTTATTAACAAAAGTGATTCCGATTCCGCTAATCAGCCATCTGCTAGTGGACCTATCGATGTATCACGCTTCATCAATTTTCTGAAACCAATTGTTCAGAATGAGATACAAGATCCAACTTTTGGATCTTTGCTTATCCAAGCCCGAGATTTTATCGGAGGCGACGGATCTGCGCTGGAAAACATCCCAGCCCGTATTTGGGCCCGTATGAATAAATCCATGGTCGAGAGATCTCTCTTTGACCGACTTCTAGTACCAACAAACACTATGGTTAACGAAGTGAGGATCCCCTATGATCGATGGGGTCACATTGTGGATTTGTTCGGCTGTCACCCGAATACATTCAAACCTGGCACGCACCAAAATGCGTGCTGGATGAAATTTATGAGTGTTGTTCGTAAGAATGCACTTAAAAGTGATGTAACATCTATATCACTAAAAGAGATCCTCGACTACGAGGTGACCGAAGAGGATGAGTCTGCCATTGCAATGATCATGCAATCAAGGCAGCTCTCCCTCCTGCCGTAAAGGTGCCTACGCAGAGCCATGGCTTTGCACATATGCAGTATACTTTTTCTACATGCATCTGCGTAGGCCTTGCCACAGAGAAAATGGCGAGAACTTAATAATTTGAGTTCTTTTCCTAAGTTCCTACTGACCTTTATGGCCAGCTAGGAAAAAGGTTTTTTAACTCGAATAAACATCTGTTTACATAGATGCAACATGAGTGTTTAGACAAAAGTTCGCAAAAG
>Ga0213932_1000007_pt1 | contig 13875 bp, 7 predicted proteins | sample McNCre1117MT_FD_169128 | JGI IMG/M metagenome (GOLD analysis project Ga0213932, IMG submission 169128) | Metatranscriptome of freshwater microbial communities from McNutts Creek, Athens, Georgia, United States - 11-17 MT (Metagenome... | ecosystem: Environmental > Aquatic > Freshwater > Creek... | reverse complement strand
CTTATGTTTACACTGTCTTCGGCCCATAACAATTTCTAAACTTGAGTTGAATCGTTTTGATCAATTACACATAGGGCATTTATTTATTCACCCATCCTAGTTTTCTCAATTGGCGTGTTGTACATTACACTATTTTATTGTTATATTACAGGTTTCTGCTGCATTAATAATCTTAAAGCTGTTGCATCTGATGTGACTTGTGTTTCTAATTGGTATTTGATTTTACCTTAACTGATCACCATTCTGTCAAATGCTGCGTTGTTTGATTCACGTAACTTATCCCAGTCTGGTTCTTGACCAATTATTATACAGTTATTATTGTCTATGACTTGCCATTGGTCATATAAATGGTGTGATCTATTATCAAACTCATAAATGTACAGGTTCTAATCTTTTTAGTGTTATTAAATAACACCAACAACAGCTTGACCTGTTCTGAAACAATGTTATTTAGTTACATTGTTTAATGCGTAATTCTATATAGTTTGTGAACGCAAATCTATTTTCTTTTATATTTTCTTAATTAATTACAACCTGGTGTCAATGATCACGCCATTGATTTTTATTGGTTTAACTAGAATTACATGAGTTTTGTTGTTATTTTGTACTACTACACCTGGCACCCACAGGTCATTTGCTTGGCAAACCACCACTCTGCCATGCTTATTCCATTATTGTAATTACAACATGTTGTCTGATTGTGCATAATCATCTACATAAACAGCATTTTACTCAGTTATCATGAATTGATTAATTCTGCCATTGTTGATTCTTCCTAGCATGTCTTTCGGGTTGCTCAAAAGTGAACACTTAACATTCATACAGAATCTGTTCCAGTCCGTTTCAGATCTTTAGAATTCGTAGTCGAAGCCTGCTGACTAATACAGTGTTAGTAATGCTTACTAATAATTAATTTACGCAATTTTACTTTTCTTTGATTGTGTCTTAATAATTCTATATTTAACTATCTTTAAATGTTATGTTGCTCCATATTCTATCATTAAGTGAACAGTTGGGCCATCATAAACATTGTATTCAATCAGATTGAATCCTGTATCATTTATAACAATGTTGAAGCCTAATGTAATGCATGCTTATATCAAACTCTATGTGTCATAGTAACTATTATACTTTAATGCCAATAAGTTTAATCTATCTTTTAACTCAGCGTCACCCTGTATTAATTCTTCAAAGCAGTCCATTACACAAGTGTATGTATTAGTTGGATTAAATAGAACGTCAAATTCATTATACTGACTGACTTGTATTCCTAAATTATTTGTCAATTATGTGTATTTGTTTTTCCTAGCCTATGTGCTAATTACATTTGTTGTTATTAACCTTTACACCTTATATGTTATGTTCATATTTTTGCTAATTGCGTCCATAATGTAATCACTCATATTTACCCATTTCTATTGTTGTAAATTTAATATTTATTGTCTATAACAATTGTTTTTAGTTAGGAAGTCTGTTATCTTACTCTTGTTATATTTAATACCTAGATTGTTCTTAGTTAACATCTATTGCCAATTTTCCTATTATGGTAACAACGGCCACACCATAATTGGTACCCCACTGTATAACATAGCTGTTATTGTTCCATCGCCACCATGGGTTATGCATACTGTGAACTTTTGTAAGTCTTTCATGTAATTCATACCTTTCAATAACTTCACTTTGTTGCCATCATATTTTTAAAGTAAGCCCTCATTTAATGACATACTATTAACATAGATTATATAATTCGTTGGTATTACTTGTAGTACTTCATCCAATATTTATAATGTGTAATTATTCGGCATTGAACCCATTGCAATTAACATTTTTAAGTTGTTTGGATTTTATGCAATTATGTTTGTTGAATCTATGTTGTCATATTCATATAATAACGACGCTGACCCCACAATTGCTGTGTTCGTTGGTAACTTACTTAATTGGAATTTTGACATTAACATAGGTTCGTTGGTATATATCCATGGTAATTTATTTATATCCATCATTTACACTCCTTCCTACAAAGCCTTGGCCTATAATATTGTATCAACTGCTTTCTTTTTGATAGCCCATTGTGCTGCTTCTATAACACCATATTTTTAGTGCCACGGCCATATTGTGCAACTAATGATATTTACCTTTACTTTATTTTGATACAAGTAACAGGCAGCCATCGAGTGGAATGGTGCTACTAATGCGCCTATTATTCTATTCACAGGTATGTCTCTGACAATTAAACCAATATCTTCAATGTCATTCAATAATTGTTTGCCAAGTTATGGATTTAATGAATCAAATAATTTAGTAGATTTATCTGCTATATATTAACTTGTTAATTAACTTTTTACTATTATTGCGCCCTCAATGTATTTACTTAAATCTGAGCAGGTTATCACAATAGTCTATGTTCCATGTTCTTTCATACCATCAACCACTGTGTTAATATATGTTACATCACCTAATGTTCCACCCTATATGATGACAAAACAATTTTTACCACTTTGTAACCAAGTATCATAAGTATTATCTTGTTCACTTTTGATCAACATTTCTTTTTCCAGTTTTAATTCGCTGTTCAGTAGTTCATTGTTACATCGCTGTATTGTGTCCAAAGCTTGATCAATCTTGGTTTATTGCTCTTATTAATGATTTTGCTCCTCTGTGACCATTATTTGCTTTACATCTTTCAAAATTTCATTGTCTAAAAATTGATCTAATAGTTTGTCAGTTAACTCATTCATTATTTGCCCATTTTTAACTTGTCCGACTTCAAAATTTTCATCTGTCTGAGTATTTGGGATTTAATTTTTAATGAATTCTTGCAAGTCCTATTTTTCGTCATCTGTTAATTTTATTTCAAAGTTAAATATTGTCTGAATTTCTTGGTTATCAATTATTTTTACATATGATATGAATCTTGGGTAACCTGACATTGTAATTACTCTTTTAGATTTACCATATTATATTTCCCATAGTCCATCCTACGCATCATATTGATATGCAATCCAGTGCCCAAAATCGCTACTTACTAAGTTATTACTATATGTTAAGAAATAATTTAATTAATACACTTTGTTATCAACAAAAATTATTTATTCAGGTGAATGCGTTAGTGATGTTACTATGTATAACTCAGCTGGGTATGTCATAAAGTTTGTTACCTCCTTTACTTTATGTTCGTGATTTGACATAACAATCATTACACCAGTTTGCTATTCATCGATTACTTATTACACGGTGTTGTAAATTTTCCCTGGGTTAGTCCTAATACATGATTGTATGTTCGTCTACTCTATAATAAAGTCATCTAGCTCACAAGTGTACCCATATTGTGCCATAAATTAACAATGAGATGGTTCAAATGTGTTAACAATATTCATTAATTGCTCAATTGCATCATGTTGGTCGCCTTGGGCAATGTTCAACCCATTTATTACACGTTTTAATTAATCTATGCTGATTTGTTTCGTCATGAAATCACTCTTTGTTATAGTTTAATGCGTTGACAACTGATTGACATTAACCATAGCTCTGATCGCCCAAACCAGAGACTCTAACCAACATCCATTTGACACACGAGGTATATCAATCATACGTTCTACTTGGTTAGGATTCAACTACTGCACTAAACTAACGAAAGTGTGTTAATTAATATTATACATGCAATCTAATTTTACACCTGGCAGTTGTACAATTTATTTTAAAGTATCTAATCTTTGCTGATATCTAGTTCTTAAAGTACTAATTTCAGAAGGTTTATGTGACATTAATTATGCTTCCTCATACTCTTAACTTTCTTTTTGTTGCATTTATGGTGCATTAATGATTTATTATTGTATGTCTTTTCCTTATTCAATAGCCTTAACATCATTGTGATGTTAATAGTATTGCCTTTGTTATGTATCAGTGATATTTTTGCATTATAATTCATCAGATGTCAGTGTATTCAAGGTCAGCTTCTCTGTTATTTTGTAACCCTATTCACTTTCTACCACAGTTGCTTTCCCAATTGACGTTTACACATTGTATTATTGCTCATTTGGCACAAATTGGCCTTTTTATTCCAGAGCATATTGTTTTACAACTTTAGTTGCAGCATTAATTTTCTGCAGGTTGACCCTGAATATCCAGTCCAATTAGTAATAATTTTTCCTTTTCGGTTTTACTTCCAATGCTTATTTATCTACTTGTTATTGATTATTTTACTTTATTTCACTTTGTTGGTTTTTCATAAACTTCACAATTAATCTTAAGTAGATATTTTTAATAATACATTTTTCCTTGTAACACCAGTCAAAAATTTCATTTAACTTGTCGTTAACATTTAATTTTAAGCTTTCCCACAGTTAAAGCAAATTTTGCATTATTTGCTCAGTCTTTTCCTGGAATTAACATTGTAACATGTCATAAATCTCGACAATTTTTGACATCTTTACATTTATCATATGATGCTGTTAAGCTACTAGTAATTTCTTAATCATAGTTAACATTGTTCGACATTTAGTTAATGTAGTTATTATCATCATTTTACCAACTCTAGTTTGATGTTAATTATTTGTTTCTTAGTCATTTTCCTTTTTAAGGGTTTATTGCCACGAGTCAGTGTTTATGAATATCATTTGTATATATACTTCTGGTAGACTACGTTAGATTCTTGCTCTGACGTGTTCTATCATTTTACTCTTAAGATCTTGTTCATTAGTAACTTAATTAACCAATTTGTTTAAAGTGTCAATTAATACTTAATCATTTTTAATCACTAAGGTGCGTGCCATAATGTTTAGCATCAATGCTTTAACTTATTTGTGTAACTTTGTAACTGCATATATTAACATTTTCTGCATAGTTGAATTTTCATTAACACAATCTAAATTGACTTTGTCAATTAGTTTTAGCATTAACTTTGTAGCTAAGTATTCACCCTTGTGTGCATCATCCTTATATTATTTCATTACTTTAACCACATCATATACATCTGCCATTTCTTGATAGCGTTATTTCTCTTATGCATATTTAAGTAGTTGCCCTTCTAAAGTTTGTATGAATTAATTATCTTTTTATTGTTGCTTGTATTTCATATCAACAATATGTTGGTCTAAATCGTCCTCACCTTATGGATTAATCTATAGTGCAATCAATTTAACACATTTTGTGATGTAATTTTTAAACGATTCAATAAACATATGCATGTTAATACTTGTTCTATTATAGATATCGTTAAAAATTTGCACAAGTCTAGTTCTGTAGTCACTTTGAACAGTTTTAATGTTAGTTATAACGTGCTTAACTGTTAAATTAGTTGCATTAACACCAACAGGTTACTCTTCATTGGTTAATTTAACTATACGTGCAAACTTCTGTTTGAAATTTACCCATTTATCTGACCAAAACTTCTTAGTAGTTCCAGCACCATCTAGTAATTAAGTTAATGTGCTATATGTTTCATCCAATTTAAAACCTGTGTCACTTAAACACTGTATGTAATTTACCTCTTAATGCCTTAATTGTTTGTAAGCGGAGAAAAGTTCATTCAAATTCTCTATACCAGTTGTTTTAAAGAAAGTTATGGTTTTTAATACTTTTTGTTTTAATTCGTTGACAAGCTATAGCTCCAATGTCAGTTTTCTGTAGAAATAACCAAGTTTAACTGCATTATAAGAAAGGACTTGTTATTGAGTTCTGAACTGCTCTCTATATGCCATATCTCGTTGCAATTTCGGCCAAACGTCGGTCAATTGTCTTGAAACTTAGGATTTATCCAACTAATATGGGTTCACAACGTCACCACCTAAGAATAATGTCGAGTTTGTTAAAACCAGTAACTTGTCAATTTGTTTTATTTTTGAGTTACACAAACTAACTTATTCATCTTTTAGGCTAGTATTGAACATTTTTCTCACTATCTTATTTTTGAGTTTAATTACACTTTAAACGAAACTGTTATTGATATTAATCTTAATTATTTTGCCTTGTTCAATGCTAGATTCTACTTTGCTAGTAGCGGTGTTTTAGTTCACGTCATATTAAGATTCACTAGTTCGTGCCACAGTCTCAGGTGTAGAAATGCCAATGTGCATATTAAATAAATTAAGAGTATAATAGAAACTTTGTTTAACCATTGTATACAGTTTATCTGTGTATTGTAAAATATGCTCTTTTATGTTACACATGATTTCTTTGTAATTATGTACAGCTTTATGCCAATGGTCAACCAACATGCTGTGAGTTTTATCAGTTAAGTTTAACATAAATTGTCTAGTTCTAAACACAATGGTTTATTTATGTTTTTGCTCTTGATTTTCTTATACCATGTCAAGTGGTATTTCAACCCATTAATTTATGTCATCTTTATCATTGTTTACTTCATAGTCACTTGATGTAACTTATTAGTATTGTGTGTCCTTTTCTCTACTTGACATACCATATTGATTATTTTAAGTTATATTATATTGTATTTATTCTGAATTTTCGCTGATTGCTTCTAACAATAATTTTTCCCAAACTTGATCTGACACATCCTCTTGCTTAAATAGTGCTAACATATTTTAGAATTAATTAATTCCATTAGTTATTTTGTCCACAACCATTGAAGGTGCAACTATGAAGTTTCTATCTTTAGTGTCAATGTCTGCCATTTATAACATATCATCGTTATCACTTATTTTAATTATTCTACCTTAAGCTCTGTTAACAATTATTCTGTTATTTCTTTACATCTTGTCTAAATCTATTCTATCATCCACGATGTTAAGCTTTGTAGCTATGTTTGCCATTATATATTAGCCAACTGAGTCAAGTACATCTGTTGCAAATCCCAACATTTAACTTAACACCTTAAATATTTCTGGTAACTGTGTAGTAATTATATCTATATCAATCTTGTTTATCACATCAATTATACAACTATATTATTTATATAAATTCTGATGTATATACAACACCGCATATACTGTTGCAATGTATTCTGGTATATTGAAATTATGCACTTAGTAAGATCCTTAATTAGATATCTCATAAGTCTGTGCAATTGTTCTGGCAAATGCAAGTTCACCTGATAGGTCAGCATCACCTGTTGATAATCTGTGCAAGAGCATGTTGTATAAACTAAGACGAATACACAATTTCCTTGAGTATATAATAGGTTCACCATTCATTAATGATTGAATATCTGTGTTTAACCAAGGGACTTCAATTTGCACCAAGTCACCTTAAGTATACTATGATTTGACAAACCAGTATCGACTAATTTACATGTCATTGCAAGATTAAATATAACCAATTGCATGGTCTAAGAAAGTCATCTCATGAGTAAATCTAAAACGTACACCGTTAACGCATAAAATTGTGCCCTGAACAACGTGTTGTCTTATTTATTCATTAATTCTGTAATGGTTAGTGTCACCTGGGTATACTATGTAACTGTCATTGAATTAATAATATTATGATTCCTTGCCAAGGGCTAAAGCGCCGTAGTACTTTGTGTTTGGTTACATATTTAACAAGTCTAAATGTTATAAATCAATACCCAAAATGACATGTTCAGAAAGTAAACTGAATTTTATATCACTTACAGTTTACTCTGTATTTCTTAGCATGTCTCTGTGTAATTTGTTCGTCAATTACATATTGTAGCCTTATTCGCTTTTGAACCCTGTAATAATGCTATTAGCTATTAATAATGTATATCTATTTTGTGTGTATATTAATTGAGGCAATCTACCTGCATATGTTATGACTTATTGGCCTTACTATCCATATTTAAGTATGCACATTGATTCGACGGCTTCCCTTGTCGGTGCAATGTCCTAAACCAACTGAGTTTAAACTACTGTTAATCTAGGTACATACTGTGCAATTTTATCACGTAATGCATTCTTTGTTCTTGAAGACAGCCACATTATTTCATTGTCTTTGTTCGCAATGGCTAATGACATGTGTGCAAGGTTCTTTTTATAATAATCACCAACAGTTGTGTGCTCTAAATGGTACTCAAGAGGTAATCTCAGTCCTTCGATTTTACCGTGTATACCTCTTTGTTTGTTATAATCAGTTTTGAATTGCTTTAGTTTTTATACCATATTGTCATTGTCTATTAATTTATTAAATCCACTGAAGTCATTTATCTTAATTAGTTTTCCAGATTGATCACACTGGAATGTTTACTCGTCAATATTTACAATGAAATTAGTATGATAAGTCACTGATTAATTTGTGCACTTGTACCCTCTAGTATTAAATTCATTTATTCTCGTTATCACACTCAATTCTTTAAAATTATTTCTAGTTTTATCAAGGCAACCAATAACACCAAATACTGCACGTTCTAATAACATATTTATTTATGATGATATTTTAACGTCTAAAACAGAGTATTTGTTGTCAACATTCACTTTGTCCTCAAAAACCCAGTCCAAGAAGTCAACTACCTCCAAGTCTGGTTTCACAGTGAATGTACGTTTCTACCGCAAATTGTAGCAATTAGAAATGTCTAACACTAAGTTACCATTTTTGTATAAACTTAGACCACAGAATGATGGGCATCCTTCAGCCTTTTTCCAAGTGTATACACTCTCTTTATCCTCAATTCTGACAAACTTGACACCTCTATAATCGCCACAAGTCTTGTCCAATATTTGAGCCCAAGTCCTTATTTTTGACTGTTGTAACAAAGTTAAGTTTAATCTTTGTCCTTCATTGTCCAATTTATTTTTGCAATCCTTTACGTCGTTTGACTGCAAATCAAAGAAAAGGTCCTATATTATCTAGTTTCTACTTTATCCCATTTGTATCCTAATAGTGCCTTTCTCATTATCTATTATGATTGCGCCAACTTTTAGTCCACATTACTTAAATATTGTAATTTTATTCTTCTAGTTAGTATATGTCTTATGTTAAATTCCAAAATATTCACCTATAAGGTTCATAACTTATTAATAATCATCAATAAATTGGAACCAGTTAGCACTGTATACATTGGTTACCTTTTTCCCCTTGCCTTGTGTTATTGTGTCTTGCCATTTTTAGAAATCACCTCCTATTGTTAACAACACTACACCTTGTGTAACTCTAGTGAGTGCAGACAATAAATATTACTGGTTACCATTTAGACCCCAGTCCTATTTCTCATTTGGCATTTGCACGACAAGTGCTTTATTAACTTCATTTCCTTAATAACCATGCACATTATGTACAGGTATTTTTGTTAATTAACTTAGTACTTAATTATTACTTGAATAAAAAGTTAATATTACATCTGGTTCATAAACCTATACTAATTTTTAGAATGCTGCATTATCTAACGAACCCCATTTTATCCACTCAAAATTGGTATCATTCTTACTTTCACATATTATATTAGGTAATAATGATTATATTTCAGTGAATAAACGGCCTCCAAACCTACGTACTACAAGTCCATTGATTATATTATTCTTATCTACATAATCAAATAAGTTTTATTAGTGTCGTACGCCTTAAGTTGAGTACATATCCACATTACCAACTTAAAATTTGTCACCATACAATTTAATTTTTGACACTCCATGTGCAATTATTGGACATAATGCCAAGTAATCCATCATGGTTGCTTCATCAACATATAAAGTATTAATTCTTTGTAAATTGTACCATTACGCCTTCTCAATTGATAATAATCTGATGTTCTCCTTCTTTGCATCAATGAGACGTTATTTAATAATTTTATTTGCTGTAGATGTCATTGTAACTATCAAATCACCCTACTAGCATTCCTTAACTATTTGAGTGGTTTTACCATAACCTGGGACAGCATTCAATGCTTCTGCAGAATTAAGCAAACTATATATAGTGTCACCACCTATGGGTTTCTGACAGAATGCAATTATTTTTCTCCATGCTGACCCACCTGATAATTTTGTTGTAAATACCTCGGCAGGTCCTGCTAATTAATTACCACCAATTAGTATAAAGGTGTCTTAATGTTTTATAACTTGTGAACAGTTCCAATTTTATCCTTATTTTATCAATACATAGTCAAAAGATTTAACTTTGACATCGATGAAATGTGTCTTTTGTGGCATACTCGAAGTAATCATACATTGATGTTTTTATCTAATTAATTAGCTTACCATTCCAATGTCGGCATTGTGCCTAATATTGGTAATGGTTTTAATATTTTCAATTAGTTAGTTATTGTACTCCAATGTTAAGTCACTGTGTATTTGTGTATCCCTATTATAATCTCCTTACAATAATTGAGCTCTGTTTGCGTTTGCTGGTGTGTCAAACAATAACTATACGTATTTTATTGCATCCTGTCTTATTGGTACTGCTACTAAGTCTAACAATGGGTTGTGAATTAGTCTATCATTATTTGTCAGGTACGTATTCAACACGGTTGATGTTATCTTGAAAGGTTGAACGTCATACAATTGCATCCACTTGGCAGTTATTATGTGCTCAATTAAGATATTGTCTTTACTTGTCACACCAAGCCCATTTGGTGATTAGTATCCTAAAGTCTGTAACCATTGTACTCTGGATTGCATTGGTACATCATGATTTAACACATGATACACCCCTAACTTTTCAATGACTGTGCATTCACCAATGTCATAATGTGCATACATTGTTTCAGTTTCTTAACTATGTATGACTGTCCAATAATAATTTGACTGGTCAGCTGTGTATGCAACGGAACATATGTCACTCTTTATTAATAAATTTTGTTTCATATATTGTGCTACCTTTAACAAATCATCAAAGGTGAATGTACCCTTCTTGCCCGTCAGTTTTTACATATCAGTCAATTGTAGTCTTCCAGGCCAGAATTAATTGAGTGCGTGGAAACCACATTTGTCATCATTATTCACTATTTACTACTTTCTCTTCACTTGTATAGATTGTGTGTCCAAATTACATTTACCAAGAGGTAAGAATGGTAAATATGTCATTAACGATAACTCTACGTATTTTGTTTCTGCCAAGTGTTTCACATCACAAATTGCTTGAATAAATTCAACGCCCAAATCAACATAAACTTATGGTTAAACCTTATTGTCTTTAAAATCAGCGTCAATCAATGTAGTCAATTTTGCTTGTAATTGCTGATTTAGTCTGGGCTTAATAGGTTGGAATGAATCGTCAATCTTGAATTCTTAATTTTTGTCTAGTCCAAGTTGTTTTGCCAATGTGTCTTTGCTCTCATCAATATGTTCTATCACTGGTTTTATGTCATCGATTAACTGTTGAGTTAAAGGTTTGGTTTGTTTTGTTTCTTATTTGACAGGTTCTTTTTGTTGTTAATCTTTCAATGTTTATTTTTATTTGTCCTATTAAATTGCTATTATTTTCTTTCTGGTTTGACTAATTTTCTGCTTCGTCATTAATTCAATTGCTGCATCCAAGTTAACAAGTTACTCTTAATCGTTTAGTTGATGATATGTTGCCTAACAACAAGCACATATTTAATCTTGTGTTGGCATATTACAACATTAACATATTTAATCACCAATATGCTAACAGTTACTAGTATGATGTTAACAGTGCTGCTAATCGACTATAAATTATTGATTTATCCAATTTGTTGTCTTTGGTTCACTGATTATGACTGATTATATTAGCTGTAAGCATTCATGCCACTTACTATCATCCCTCAACCCATCAACATATCTGTCAAATAAATTAATGTTTAGTAAATTTTTAAACCATGCACTTTATGTTTGATTATTAATAATATCAGCTAATGTGCCTACCAGTAGTGCCCATCCCTTATTTACAGCTTGTATTAAAATATTAGATAAACCAGGCCATTCTGTTGTTAATTTTTACAACTTTGCAGTTAGTCTATTCTATGCATGTATTTTATTCAATGACATAAGTGCCATTAACGCGTGTGCGTACACTTAGTTCTAATTAACATTTGTGTTTGAAACAACAACTGTTTATATGGTATATCTTCTTAATGCATATCCTGTTCCATATTAAACCAAACTATCCCATCCAACTTCACCTGATAAAGCTCTTATTGATAGAGCTCTAAGTAACCCAGCATCAAATTGAATTGTTTATCTGCTTGTTTTAAGTGGATTGAACAACGTGAATTTCTGTGTAAAGTCAGGTAAATCTAAATCAATTGTGGCTGTTCCATAACTCATATTAGAAACTTTCATTTGAACAGATTCATTTTATATTGTCATAACTCTAATCATGACTAGATCTGTTTGCTTTATAGTTCTTAAACTGATCGTTACATCATTAATGACAATGTAATCACTGGTCTCAAATGTAATTTACTTGTTTGCTGTGAGCACTATTGGTGTTGACCCAAGACCCCTGAACATCATTATCTTATTGTTTGCTTGTAGAATATCAGTGTGTGTCTTTTAATTTTCTGTTCTTAATAACACGACTGTGGTGTTGTGTTAATGGCCCAACACATTTAATATTGTGTCGTCATTTAAATTTGATATCAATGGGCCAAAGTATATTTGTTTTTACACTTTTTCTAACTTGTCACATTATTGATCTGACCAACAACAAGCTTTGTTAGTAATCCCTATTGTTTGCTCACTATAGTGATAATGAGCATTGATCATGCCAATTTACTTGTCCTATTCTAGGAAAATGTTGTACTTGCTAGGTGGTATTAAATCACCATATGCCACTATTGCTTAATCTTATAATAATTGAGATTACACATAAACTTGAGCAGCACTTAATTCTGCGATTAATCCAGGATAATCATTGATTTTCTCAATAGATTATTTGAATAGCATACTTGGGTAATGGTCCCTCAACACATCAAAATATGTCTGTTCCAAGTTCATTGGTATTGTGCAAATTTCATCATAATTACGTCTTAAGTATCTCTGAATTATTCGTTTATCATGTTCAAGAATTGTGTTTTTAGTGTTTTAAGGTAATTAATCAAAGCCATCAACATAACCCATTTTTAGCATTTAATCTAGTTCTCCCGCACATATATAGAAATTTATTCTAACTATTAACTCGCTATATTTGGTGGTTGGTAGTATTTTCTTTGTGTAACTGTATTCTAAATGACCATAACATAAACCACACCTAGATTATGATTCTGGATTTTAATAAGATTGATCACTGCAATGATTACTTTATGGTAAATCATTGTACCAGTTTACACAGCCGCAATGGCCACACTGAATTAACACACTAGGTGCAATGAAGTCACCAGCTTGAGTTTTGGTAATGTATTAATTGTCCCAAGGTGCTGCAAGTTAATGTTTTATGTATGTTTTAATAATTCCACCGTTATTTTCAATGTTCCTAAGTAGGTATTTTACTAATTTATTAGTATCAAAATCAATATCATTTTTAAGTATTGATTATTCTTTCATACTCTTTGACACTAGTTGTTACAATTATTTCAGTTTATCACTTTTTAAACCATTTAATTATGTTGCGTCTATTAATGTTTATTTGTGGTTAGATAATTAATCTTCACTAATACCAATCTTTAAAACGTTCAATTTATAACCTGTCAACCAAGCCCTGATATTAGCATAACTTAAAAGGCCACTTTGTTAATCACCGCCAGTGATTTTATCAATGAATCCTTTTTAGAAATTAACACTTGTGCCTCTTATTAGTAATTGTTAAAATTCATTGATTTACAGTTATTTATTAGTTTTGTATGTCATTTCGGCATTGATTAGTTTGAATCCTGTGTGTTTTAATTCTCCACAATTAAATTGTTGTATTAATCCAACAGGATTAGAGTACGCATTTATGATCTATTAATCATAATTTTGTCTGCGATCGTACTCATTTATTCTTATATTTAAATAGCACGGGTCCCGTCGCAGATCGGGACCCTGGGTTAGAGAGTGAATGTTGTTGTTTAGGATACCACGTTGAACCATG
>Ga0213932_1000001_pt1 | contig 63164 bp, 103 predicted proteins | sample McNCre1117MT_FD_169128 | JGI IMG/M metagenome (GOLD analysis project Ga0213932, IMG submission 169128) | Metatranscriptome of freshwater microbial communities from McNutts Creek, Athens, Georgia, United States - 11-17 MT (Metagenome... | ecosystem: Environmental > Aquatic > Freshwater > Creek... | reverse complement strand
CCATTTCCTCTTTTGAACCTGGAATCTGTGTAGAAGTCTCTAAGCATTTTGCTACTGTGATCTGAACGATTTCATCGATAGCTACTCGGCAGCGTTCATGTACTGCGTTTTGAATCCAGTCGTCTTGTGAAAGAGCTGCGTAAGAGAGTGCAGAGTCTTCTGCAGTAGAGAGTGTGATTGTGTAATTTGTCATTTGTTTTATCCTTTAAGCGATTAGCGAAATAGATACTGATACGCCAGAAGCGTCACCACACCATAATGTGCCGCTAGAAATGTAGTGATCAATATAATCGTTTACTGCGCAATTTAAAATTAATGTTTTAGAAGATGCAGCATAGCTACCAGATGGAACAGATGCATAAGTGTATGCAATGCTTGTACCATTTTTTCTGATATTGTGCGCAGTAGGCTGAGAATTTTCAGCATGACCCTCTATTGATACTAAATATTTTCCAGCAACAGGGCAAGTAAATCTACCAGTAGATTGGCTATAACAACTACCAATATCAGTTATAACTGAATTATGAATTACAACGTTACCCGCGCCTATAGTGTTTGGTGAAGTACTTCTAAATCCACAAAACATGGGCTGGTATAATACAGTTAATCTACCAGCGCTATCAATACTAGCTCTTGATATACCATTAGTGCCAAATTCAAGAGTATTATTTGAGTTATTGTAAGCTACGCGTCCTCTAAAATCAGAGCCGTTACCATCACTGAAATCTAACCAAGAAATACCATTTGTACCTGATACAATTTCAAGGCCAATATTGTTTGGAGTTATAGGGTCATAACCCGCATAAATACCTCTTGCAGTAGGCGAAATAGTTGTTAGAGGACCATCTATTTTAAGCTGACCAGTCATTGTATCACCAGTACGTCTTACAGCACCCGTATCCGTAATACTTTGCAAAGGCTGATCACGGTAAATAACATAAATATTATTTGTACCGCTTGAAGGTGCCTCACTAAACAACAATGTAGTCAATCCAGTGACAGTATAAGAACCATCAAAAGGAGATTGTTGAACGTTATTAACAACAACCTCAATATTGTTAACACTAGCTACTGCTCTATTTAAAGTAAATGAAGTAGCTGAACCAGTACCATTAAAGGACTGCGTATAAATAGAACTAAACTGAGAAGTATTAGCTGTTGGAGCTGATCCAATATATGCCATAAAAACTCCTTAAGTAATGTTCAATACAGAGGTCACAACATCAAGTGAAGATGCTACAGATGATACTACCTTAAGCACATCACCAGTTGTTAATACAACCTTTTGATCGCCACCAACAACCACAAGAGTACCACCTACGGGTACTAAAGCAGATTTAATTAAATAGTAGTCTACACCTGAACGTGTAAAATAGACGTCTGCATATACAGCAGTTGAAGTAGTGTTTGCACATGACAAACCGATAATAGTTGTCTGTGTAGATGCGCCAACCGTTACGATTGTTGCAGCAGATGTACCCACGGATTTATTACCGTAGGATGTAAATGTATTTGCCATTTATTTTCCTTTATGTGTCAACCTAAAGCAATCGCCATTGCGACACCTACACCCGCAGCATCATAGATAGTTGTACCGTCAATGTTTTTGTATAAGCTTGTTGCTGAGTCGTATGCAATGATGTTCTTGTCTGCTACTGAAGTAATAAGTACGTTATGTAGTTCTTCTAGTTCGTAACCATTAGCAATCGATACAATGATTTCACCTTGATTAGCGTGTGAACGTTGTACTACACCTACTTTAACTGCGTGATTAGGCGCAACTGGTTTTGTAGTTGTGTATCCACCAGCTGTTGTTGGAGATAGCCATAAGACTTGTCCGGCTGTGTATGCTGATGTATCTAAACCTGCTACAAGACCGCCTGTAACAGCGTCACCGTTAGTATTAGTTGTTAAATCATAGCGGATAACACCAAAGGTACCTGAAGAAGTTGCTTCGCTGTTTGCCTGAGCTTTAACAGCTAAAGGTTTATTACCTGAGTTACCGTTTAGTAAAATAACAGTACCAGCTAGGTATGTTGCGCCTGACTCGTTGCGTACAGTAGTTGTTGCTGATGTAGAGTAGTTGTAAGCGTTAGTTGCTGATGTGGCTGCACTAGCGGCGCTTGCAGAAGCATTAGTTGCTTGAGTTGTTGCAGTAGATGCGCTTGAAGCAGCTGATGTAGCCGAAGCTGCAGAGTTAGTTGCGGATGTTGCTGCATTAGTAGCCTGTGTAGTAGCAATACCTGCTTGGGTTGTAGCAGTAGTCGCACTAGTAGAAGCACTTGTTGCAGAAGTACTTGCATTTGCCGCTTGAGTAGTTGCTGTCGTTGCAAATCCTGAAGCGCTAGTTGCACTTGCAGCAGCATTAGTTGCAGATGTTGCCGCAGCTGTTGCGCTATTATTAGCTGCGATAGCCGATTGTGAAGCAGCGTATTCTGGGCGTTCCCATACAGAACCGTTATAAAAACGAATCTCTTGTACAGGTGTATTCCAGTACATTTGACCTGCAACAAGAGGGTTACCGTCATTATCTACTGTTGGATCACTATTCTTAGCACCTAAATAGATATCATCAAAGTTATCAAATACGGTTTGAACAGCCGCAAGAGTAGCTGCAGCAGCAGTTGCAGAGGCAGTAGCATTAGTAGCCTGTGTAGTGGCAATACCTGCTTGAGTTGTTGCAATACCAGCCTGTGTGGTTGCTGTTGTAGCACTGTTAGCTGAGCTAGTTGCTGACGTAGCTGAGGCAGAAGCACTATTAGCACTGTTGGTTGCTGATGTAGCAGCTGCAGTAGCGCTTGCTGAAGCTGAATTTTTATAAGATAGCGCGTTAGCCTCTGACGTTGCAGCAGCATTTTGAGAAGCCAAAGCAGCTACTTCAGATGCATGAGCAGCATTTTGAGAAGCTAATGCAGCGGCGGCGCTAAGAGCTGCAGCAGCAGCATCTTCAGCACCTAAAATAAAGTAGTTATGGGAATTGACCGTGTCTAAGTCATCATACTCACCACCACCTGAGATATTTCCGGTCATACCCGGTTTTTGTTCGTATGCCATTAGACTCTCCTTAGATGTTTCCGTTGGTGTTAAAGTTCATCTGAACGTTACCACCAGATGCTCTACGCATTTTCTCTTCTTTGTTCATGGACAATAATGTTTCCATAAACTTCTTTTCATATCTCTTTTCCATTGTATCGTCAAATAGGTACGCACCTAAGTTATACAATGCACCCCATACTACTAACCGTTCGTTACTATCTCGTAGCCAGTTAGATACTTCTTTACCAGTAAACATTTTAGTAGTTACTGTTGAGTTATATGCTTGAGCTTCTGATAATGTTTGAAAACATTTCTGCACACCACCTGAAGTAGACAAATACAAGTTAGTTCCACCTGAACCTACAGGCGACAAATAAGGTTGTTCTGCATCCGCTAAACCAATAACGTAGTTAATAGGTGTTACATCATACACTGCATTCAAAGCAGGTAGTCTACGGTAGTAGTGAATCTCTACTTGAGCGCCTACAGCTAATTGTGGGTGAATAAAGATCTTACCTTCCATCCACATCCAGTTATATACTGAATACTTTTCACCATAGAGGTCAAAGAAAGTACGCTTATCAGTTACTTCGTTAAATACTTTACTGACGTTTGATGGGTATGTTGAGTACGATGTACCAGCGTTTTCTTGAGCTAATGTACGTACAAACACAAACTGTGTTAAATCTTCAGGCATAGCGAATGAAGTGTACGCATTACCAAAAGGTAGCCCTAAACTATTCTCACCAATATTATCTTCCGCAGTTACTGTGTAAGTAACAGAATATTCTAAAGGTGGAATTCTTAATTGGCGGTAAGCCTCATCCGCAGAATAAGATAGGCAATCACCAATGACGCTGTCGGGAATAGTTTGTACTTCGGGTTTGTTTGACCAATCTCTTACTTTTGCTACCAGAGCGTCAAATTTAGGTGTTGCCATATGTTATTCTCCTTATAAGGCTCTTACGTTACTTGTCTTGAGCGCCGGATATTCGGTGTCAATTAGTTTCTTTAATTTACGTAGGTTAAGAGGGTCATGCATGAAGTCGGGTGCATGAATGTCTAAACCAAATTTAGTTAACATATCAATAGCTACAATATCTGGAATGATAGCAAATGAGCGATATGTTCTTCCGTTAGCTGCAAATGAATCGCGTTCACGGGAAAGTGCAGCATAGTCTTTGTATGCCTGAACGTCTTGTTCTAATCTAAAATCTTTTTCATCAGCTTTAACTGTGAAACTATTTTTATTGTCTTCTTGTGATAGAAACCCCATTGTGTCCTCTTTATTTTAGTTAGACATAGTGGCGACAAATGCACCATCTACTGTGAAACAACCATATTGGTATCGTGCGTTAGTACCATCATATGCACCAACTGCTGTTACAACTAAAGCACCTGCTGTTGCATTGGCACCGTCATAATATGTTACGCCTGTAATACGACCACGAATAACCTTAGGTGCGCTATAGTTAGAACCAGCATCTTGTGTATCAGCTGCAGTTGTAATCTTTACGACATAGTTATCGGGAATGTATTGCTTAGTACCGTCTGTTGCGGTAATTCTTAGAAACTCCATTTGTTTTCCTTTTGAAATAAAAAGGGAAAGGATTTCTCCCCTCCCTTTTAATTGGTCAATTAAGCACCTGACAAACCGAAGATCAAGCCAGCGCCTTTTGGATTACGGCACTCCAAGGTACCCTCTTCAACGATTTGACCGATGATAGAGTCACCAAGCTGACCGAGGTCAACTTCTTGTAGAGGACGTAGAGAAGCGTAGCTGAACCACATTGGGTCGTACAAGAATGCGCTGAAGTTAGCGGCTTGGTCAAGACCTGATACGCTGGTATTAGAAATACCCATTACGTAGTTAGGAACAACCATGATGTCGCCGAAGTCAGACATGTAGATCTCGACTGACTGACGGAGTTTACCATCAGCATCGATGTTACGGCGAACGTTACCGTCACCAGCGTTGCTTGTGCTAGAACCAGCAGACTGTGCCTTAGCACTGAATACACGGCGGTTAGCAGGAGACAACATCAACTTAGTAGCTTTACCACCGTTCTCATAGATAGCTTGCATTACGGTGTCAACGTGTGACAACTGTAAGCTGTTCTTATCAGAGCTAGTAACAGTAGTGAAAGTACCAGCTTGACCACCACCCATGTTGGTAGGTGCAGTGTACTCAGCGCCAGTAGTCAATACGTTCAATGCTGTTGCAGGAGTAGTTGTAGCAGCAGTGTAGTTGACCCAAGCTTGGTAGCCACCAAACTTACGAGTGCCAGAACCGTTTGAGCTGTTCCATGAGTTGACCAAGTCGAACTCTACGTCACGGCGCAATTCAGTACCACGCTTCTTGAGTTGGTATGCGTATTCGTCAGCAACACCAGCTTGATCAACAGCACGCTTAGTACCAGTTACGGTAACAGTCTTAGAGTTGATCTGGGTGTAGTTGCCCAAACGAGTACGGAAAGGTTCTGCGCCTTGAGCAGCGTTCTGAGTAGCGTATGATACGCCTTCAGCAACAGCAGCAGAAGTAGGAGCAGCCAATTCGTCAGTTTGCCATTCGTGGAAAACAGCAGTAGCCTTAGTCTTGCCGATTGAAGACAAGAAAGGGGTTTCGTCACGGCTAATCATAGAGATGAAGTTAGCCAAGTCCTCGCGTTCACCAGAGTTGACAGCGTTACCAGTAGCAGATGCGCTACGGGCTGCGGCCTTAGGACCGCCAGTTGCAAAGTTTGTTGCAGACATTTTATTATTTCCTTAAAGTGAAATTTGGTTTTATAGTTTTTTGCTCACAGAAGAAATACGTTTTAGAAAATCTAATTCGTCTTGTTTTGATCCTTGACCAGAAAGAACCTTAGAACGGTTTTCAGTTACAGCTTGTTGAACCTTCTTCGCAGCAGGTGTTCCATTTTTCGTGGGTACCGACTTAACGCTTGGGGCTGCTTTACGCTTTGCTTCACCAGTTTCCTTGGCAGTCTTTAACTTGCGATAATCATTAATGAACTTTACAATGTTAACATCATAAATTACATCAAGAATAGTCTCAGGTAGACCTTCTTTAACAGCAAACTCACGAATAGATTTAGCAACTTTATCTGAATAATCGGGAATTACTTTCGTAATATTTTCCTCATACGCTTTCAGTAACGCTTGTTGCTGTGCTTCTTGATTCGCTTTTAGCTGTTCTGCTACTTGATTTGCATTAGCCTCACGTTTATTTCGTGCGTTCCAATACTTTTCTTGTGCTTCCTCTAGCTGCTCTTTAAGTTCTCGTGCTGTATATGAGTCACCTTCTTCACGAGCCTTATCGATATTGGCTTTGATTTTGTGATACTCATTAGCAAACTTAGTTTCAGTGGCAGTCAATTCTTCATTGATTACCGTAGCTAGTGTTAGTACTTCTTGTAGCTTTTCATTTCTTTCAGTCTCGATCTGCTTCTTCAGCTCGCCGAGTTCGCGCCCTTTTTGAGATAGATGCTTATCAGTAGAGTAACCCTTACGGATTTCCTCTAGGGTAACATACTCAGTTTTACCATCAACAGTGACGGGTACTTTGTATTCCCAATCAATATCCTCTTCAGTTGGTAGCTCTGTATCTTGGGTAGACTTGTCATCCTCAACAGTATTCTCTTCCTCAGATTCTTCTGATTCTTCATTTTCATCTAGGTCATTTTCAGCTTCCGAGTCGTTCTCTTGGGCTTGTTCTTCTTCCGACTCTTCATCTGGATTTGGGACGCTTTCGTCTTCTTCTGGTAGAGATTCTTTTAACCCGAGCAATTCTGCTGCAGGGCTATTACGTAGAATGTCATCAAGACTTTTTGCTTCCAAATCTGCACTTACACTTCCGTCATCAAAACTCGCACTGCTTATTTCTGAAGCAGGGGTGTTGGTAGAGAGATGTGATAAATTCATATATTAATTCCTTGTGTCCGTTTTATTGTGCAGCTTTTTCAGCCGCTTTAGCTGCCTTAGCAGCCTTCATTTTCTCAGCAAAGTTTTCCTTTGGCTGATCTTGTGTACCCGTAATGCGATCGATTGCTTCGATAGCACCCTGCAAGTTAACAAGAATAGGGGCGAAACGTTGGGATAGACCCACACCACCACTCTCACCTGCACGAACGAGCTCACCTAATACTTCGTCTCGTGAACGAACTAGAACTTCTTTTGCTTTAACGTATTTACTCATTTTCTTTCTTGCCCTCTTCTTTGGCTTCTTGTTTTAACTTGTTAATGTATTTGATGTTGTTACCAAGCATCTCAATACCTACAAGCTTTTCTTTAACGCTACCTAATGCCATAGCGGTATGGTATAGGAACTCTCGCTCTTTAACAGCGTGAGGTTCAGTCTTCAGCCAAGTAACAAAGAGGTCTGCTAAGATCTCTGAGTACGCTTCACCAAAGAATTGTTCTCGTTCTCTTACTGCGAATTCTGCTTTACCTAGTGATACTTGAGCATCACGGAAAGGTTCTACAACATATTCACCAGTATCATGGTTCATTTTTGGCTTTGTTCTCTTCTGAAAGCCTTCTTTGTATTTGTCCATTATTTAAAGTGTTAGGTGAACTCTCCCTTTCGGGAAAGTTCGGGTTACATTATTGTGGTTGTTCCATAGCTGCAGCTGGCCCTTGAACCTGCGGCATGGGCTGTCCACCTTGTGGGCGGGAAGCATCACCAGTCACTTCACCTTTGATGAATGCCTGTGCCATTTGTAGGAGTTGTTGAATATCAGGTTGCTTAGGTGGATCAACACCTTCTTTAGCCGCCATGATATACAGCTTACCCCACTCCTGATAAGATTTATCAAGAGCAACCATAAGTTGTTTAGTATTATCTTGAAGAGCGTTCTTAGCTTGTACATTAGTAAGATCGACCGTAGCCTGTCTTTGTGCTAAGTCCAATTGCTTGGCTTGCTCTTCTAAAGCTTTTTGTTTCTCTTGAGCTTGTTGTTCAGCTTGTCGAGACTTTTGGGCTTGTTCTTTAAACTTAGGGTCCGTGTAGTCTACCATGTAGTCTAATGGGTCTAAATCTAAAGCTTCTAAAGTCTTACAGGCAATACGCACTGCAGCTTCAGGATTTACAGCACCACCTGCACCCGCTGCTTGCAGGGCTGGAATTAGCTGTTGACCAACCATAGCCATCTTTTTGATAGTGTTATGGTTAGAATTCTCACCTACGTCCACATCAATGTATAACAAGAGGTTAGAGGGTAATGTACCTGGATCTACACTCTTAAAGATATCATTTTGATCGTAGTAGTGCATGGTCTTACCACGCATCTTATCACGGAGAGTCTTGTAGATACCCTCAGTAAGTCGTTTAAAGCCTGTCTCGGCAAATCTACGAGCCATGTACTGAATACGTACTTGTGCTGCAGACATAGCCTTAGCCATTTTCTCTTCACTGTTACCTGATACGTACAACGTGTCATTGAGACCCTGAGCTGCTTTTGACAGACCAGTGGCTTGCTCTTTGTGGAGTTGTAGCATCTCTAGTAATGGTACAGTACCTGAGCTAATAGTGTCAGGAGTCAACGCTTGAACAGCGCCTGTAGGATTACCGTTAGTAGCAATGATTTGCTTAGGCTTCATGTTTTGAAGCGCACTGAAGTCAACTACGTTAGGGTCAGCTAACTTAGGTGAGTAGTTTGTCAAGTATACGTTCTCTACGAAACCGCGCATGATAGCGGTAGTAGCTAACGTAGCTGGGCGAATCATATCCGCAACAGACAAACCAAAGAACTCGTGAGGTACTTCGAAAGGGCAAAGAGTCGCCAGCGGAATAGTGTCACAGTCTTCTTCAAGAAGAATCATTGAGCCAGCAATAATAAAGTGCTTTAGCTCTGCGATACCGTCACCATCTCTGTCAACTCTCAGCCAACATTCGATAACAGTAATTTGTCTATTCGCCTCTGAAGGAAATAGTTCACGGGAATTTCCACCAAGCCAATACTCTTCGCCAACCAGACGTTTACGAGCAGACTGCTCTTCGGTGTACTTGGTGGCCCAATCATATGACCCATCACCAATAGTGTCCCAGTTGATCTCTTCAGCAATATGTGGAAAATACTTACGGATTTCAGAACGAGTCATGTCGATCTGAACACCCACGAACGCTGCATCATCTAATGAGTGCGCATCACGAGTGATACGGAAACATTCTGGATGTACGTTCTTAATATTAATTCTTGTCTTATTATGTTTACGGCGAAGTCTTACGTTCTTGTAAACCATTTGGTAAACAGCGTTACCCTGTTCATCATTACCAAGTTCGTTATCATACTCAAGTTTACCCATGACTTCGATACCGTCATCGGCTAACAAGATGTCTAGGTTATCTTGACTGATAGTATCGTACTCTTCAAATGAGTAGTCGAAGTCCTCAATGAACTCCCAACGAACAATACTGTTCTTCCATAACAAAGCAGATTTAACCCACGTATTAAGGATTTCCCAACCGTTATTTTGCTTAAAGATAGCATAGTTAACTAGGTCAGAAGCAGTCTTGGCTTCATGAAAATCTTTAGGTTGAGATCCGGCGGGAATAAACCTAGCCAACCTATTGTTGTTAAACATAAGTTCAGCTAAGATTGCTGTATAACCTTCTACCGCCTCTACTGTATCAGATGAAACAATCTGAGATACACCTTGAGGAGTCAAGTGGAAGTTAGGCATCATACCATATTCGTATGTAGCCTTCTGGCGTTCACGAGCTAAGTCGGAACTGTTTAAGAAGTCACCAACAGAGTTAGTAATACCCTGTTCAATCATCTGTAAGAGTTCGTCATCTCCAACGGACTCTTTATACCTATCTGCTTTAAAGCGATGGATACCTTGTTTGTCTGTCATGTTAACCTTCCTTGGAACATTCAATCATTCAATCAGTCAACACGACTGTTATGGGTGCTACTACTATCATCCCTGCCATGAGTAGCCAACGGATAGGACACAAGGGATATTCCTTAGCGACCTCTGATAGGTAAAGTCCTTTCAGACTTCTCGCCTACCTTTTCCTTAGGGTTCATTAATTTACCCTGAGGAGTTGGTTTAACAAAAGAACTCATTTGTTTCTTTTGTTCACTTGTTAATTTTAAATCTATAGCCATTTTGTATTATCCGGTTCAAAGGATCCTATCTTCTGTGTGAAGGATACCTTGTTGGTTGTTAGTCTATCTCCGTGAGTACGGATCACTTCGAGCGCAATCGCAAGAGCAATAACAGTATCGTCATTATGACCGACAATAGCGTTAGTGCGTCCGTTATCGTCAGCAACATAATTCATCAACTCCCCAATAACAATTCGGGAAGGAATCCAAATGTCTTCCTGCTCGATAGCATTCTTCAAGAATCCAATAATGGCTGGTTTAGAAGCCATTGTGGTTCTCCACCCAATACGGGTGCCTTCTTCTTTACTCACGTTAGCCATCTTCGTTTGGAAGTACATATTGACATAACCCATTTGAGTTAGCCTATTTAGAGTAGCAATACCCATACTGTTAGATTCTACAGCCAATAAAGCATTATTATAATACCTGCCAAGGTAGAACAATAGATCGCCAAACTGGGATGGGTCAATAGTATTATTTCTATATACTGCACATACTTCTCTTTTTGCATTCATCACTATCGCCGTGGAATAGTCCTTCCCAACCCCGAGACTAACATCAGCCCCAATAGCAAAAGAATCTTCAAAAGTAGGATACTTAAAAATTTCAATCGATCCATTCTTTACCTGCTCCATCATTTGAGACTCAAAGTTAAAGTCCATCTGAGCAAGTATAGGTTGAGGAACAAGAGCTGATAACTTCTCTACATTAAATACATTACTACCTGAAACAATAAATGCTTCATCAGGTGTGCTAGGGTACTCTTGTCGGAACTTATCCAACCCACCCTCAGCTACCTTTAATCTTCTCCAATATAACTGATCATTATCAAGATTAAATCTTGTAACAAGAAGCTCTTCTTCAGGAGTTCTTTCAAAACCTTCTGGCGCAGCCCGTCTATATTCCGTCATCAAAAACCATGGTACGAAAATAGGGATATACTCGTTGGTACCTTCTACGGCACCCTTCCATAATCTATGGAAAGAATTACCTACGCCGTTAGCTGTACTCTCAAGGATAACCTCGGTACCGTCAGCCTGTGAAATACCCTGAAATAAACCCGCTAAGATCTTCTCATCGTGAAGCCAGAAAGCTACCTCTGAAAGGTGAGCAATCGTAGGTGTAATACCTCGACCCGCTTCAGGAGAACCCGCAGTATATAGCCTATATCCACTCTCATTATGTTCAAACATAATCTCTTTGGCGTTAGACTTCTTTAATTCTGGACGGAACTCATCCGTCATGTGGGAAATAATATTTCTTGACATCGTAAACAAAGCATCCGAAGTAGCACTATCATGCGCCATAACAACAGACTTGTTATACTTATTGAAATATGATTTCCAAAATACTCTACTCGCAGAATAGGTCGATAACCCCATCTGTCTCGCTTTTAAAATGATAGCTCTTACTTTACCAGTTTCTTTCAACTGTTTTTCAATAGCATCATTTACAATATGTTGTGCCTCGTTAAAGACAAAAGGTTGGAACCCCTCTCGGGAATCTTTCGGGAGAATACGGATTTGTTCTTTGGCGAATGTCTCAAAGTTACCTGTATATTCTTTAATCTTTTCCCGTCTTTTTAATTCCCTTAAAGCCTCTAGCTTTTTATGGTTGTTCATTATGTGTCCTATATTAAATAGATTTTCCTAATAGGAACCGACTAATACTTTCGTTTATAAAAGCCCATAGTAATATTTATTATTATTTTCTTGGGAGAAAATATACTATAATTTTTGGGTACCCCTACCACTCTTCAGAAAGAATCGGAAAGTGAAGTTTTCTGGGGAGTGTCTGTGGGAGGAAGTCTGTGGGGTAAAGTTTCTTTGTGTGTGAAAAAGGATTAAAGTGTGTTGGTTCGCCCTTGTGCTTCCTTCCGTGTCCCCCCCTGCTTTTGCTTGGGCTGTCGTGGTGGTTGCTCGGGCGTGTCGTCCCTTGTCTCTGTTCTCTCTTGGAGGTGTCCTGTGTCTGCTCTTCTTTCTCTTCTCACTGTTGGTTGCTGCTTCTGTTTGCTCGCTGTTGTGGCGGGTGTCGTGTGGTCTGTCCTTCCTCTTTGGGTTGGTGCTGTGTACTCGTTCTGTTTGTGTGGTTCTCTTGTGGCTCTCTGGGCTGCTTGACCTGTTCTCTTTCTTTCTTTCTTTGGAGGTTCCTATGTTTGCTCGTGTCTTGTTCCGCTCTTGGTCTGTGTTGACTGGTTCTTTGTTCCGTGTTGGTATGTGGTTTGTTCGCCTGTCCAACCACCGCTTGTGTCGCTCGTCTTCCAGTGGTTGGCGTGTTGAGCACTGGTCGTCTGACCTGTGTCCTCTCCGTGCTGAGGACCGTGATCGCTATGCTGCTGACCTGAAGGTGTTCCTGTGGGCGTTGGCTGAGCCGTCTGCTCACGGTCATGCTGGTGATGTTCCTCTTGCTCAGTACCTGTTGCTCAAGGAGCTGGTCTCTACCATCTGGTCTGGTGGTCGTACTGTTGCTGTCGTTGCTTTGATCGACGAGGTCATGGCTGCTGAGGATCTCGTTGTTGCCTAAGAGTCCTGCCTACAGGGTTATGCCCTGTGGAGAGCGCTCTTGCTCTGTCATGTTCTAAGGAGACCAACATGAAATACCTCATCCACGGCTCAGTGCTATTGTTCTGGGCTAACTGTGTACACTACGCTATGATCGCTCTTGAGCAACAAGGCTATGACCTCTTGTTGGTTGGTGTCTTGTTCTTTAGTGGTGTCACTGCTTGTGCACAACTATTCATCTTACTAACCGAAGCAGAGGAGATCGTATGTCGTTAATGATCCAAATCAAGGTATCAGCCTTGAATGAAGTCCAAAGAGAGTTCTTTGAAGAACGTGCTGGTATTTTAGAGTACCAAGCTAACATGCATCGTGACCAAGCCGAAGAGATCGCATTGCAACAAACCATTGATTACTACAACCTCAAAGGAGAGTAATATGTACTACGTGTACTTTAAACAGACAGGTCGTTTGATCACCAAGACAAATGATGTCAATGAGCTAAACAAATATTTACCAGCGATGGTAGATGTAGTTCGTTACTACTGAGTAATGCTCTTCTCGGGCTTATAACGGAGAGACCACTTGGGGTAGGTACCAAGCAACAATCATCAACTCAAAGGAAATATTATGACTAAAGCTTTCACACCTAAATTCACATCTATCAACAAGATCGATGTATTGTTCTCTACTAACAACCCATTGGGAGAAGATCGTATGTCTAATCCTGTGAAGATCAAAGAACTCTCGTTCAATGAGATCACTCGTAGTATCGAAGCGACAGGCTCTGATGGATACAAGCGTCAATGCCGTATCGATCGTATCACTCACACTGAGACATTGAAGGCACTCACTAAAGACCTCCAGAAAGCCTACGACAATGGTGATCTGGTACGCTTTATTGCTGCTGGTGGTAACGATCCAAAGGTTTGGTTCTACAACATCGAGTCAGCTGAATAATCCACAGACATTTCAAGGAGAAAATCATGTCTAAATACCTTTTGCTCAACCCACTCACACCAGAACAGTTCGGAATGGACTCTTGGGACGCTCTCTACGAATCTCTCGAAGAATTCGCATGTAACGCTCTCATGTCGGCTGATGTCGAGGGTCGTCCTGTAGCATTCGCCTATGCTTCTACCAAGGCAGCACTCGAACAGATGTGTACTATCGTAGATCTTGACGGAACTATGGTAGAATACACAGCAACTTATGACCAACTCGTCCGAATCTAAGGAGAAATACACAAAGGAGGAGCTGAAACAACGCTCTTCCTACAGATTTCGTAGGTTTAACACAAAACAGGAGAAGAAATCATGCGACTAACCAAGCATAGAGGGACATTCTCTCTAGAAATGTCCTCAGAAGAGGTAAATGTGCTATGTTTTCTGCTGAAAGGCTACCAACAGACCATCCAAATACTGGATAAACAGGTAAATGCACCAACAGTGGAGAATAAACTAGCAGAATACCTACAGGAACTCACAGTGTACCAACGAGAGGCATACGCTTATGACGCATACCTAGAGAAGGAACACCAATAACGGCTCCAAGAAGGTACCGTTATGGCATTCCTTGGGTATATTCTGAGAGGAAAATACCCAGAGAAGTGTCATAGCGGAGATTCTCGGGAGAAATCGGGGTTTGTGGAGAGTGTTTTGTGGGTGTCAAAAGCTGATAGTTAGTGAGTGCTAACTTACTATCAGACCATACCTTTCAGACACTCATAGTTAGTAACCACTAACTTAATACCCATCAGACCATCATCCAAAAACATCTAAAGGAACATCCATATGTGGACAATCTACCTCATTGACGTCATCGAAAACCTCGCATGTCTGTCATTAATCTGTTTCATCATTGCTGCTTTCATAGCATTCATCTCAGGAATGACCTTAGCAACCACTACATGGCGTGAGTGTGATACCGAAAAGAAAATGTTTAAAGCATCTTTTATCGTAATCATCGTCACAGCCTTCTTAATGGTATTCTTACCTGCTAAGAAAACCATGTATCTGATGGTTGGTGCTTACGCTGTTGAGCGTGTTGTCGAGACACCTGAAGCTAAAGAGTTTGGTTCTAAGCTCCTTAAAGCCGTTAACTCTAAGTTAGATGAAATCATCGAAAAAGAGGAGTCTAAATCTAAAAAGTGATATAAATCAACAACTTCACAGTCGGTACCTATTAGGAATTTTCCTCCTCCGTTAGGTAGGTGATTATTAATAATAGAGTATTAATTAAGAGAATATCATCAAAGAGTTTTAATCAAAGAGGTTAATCAATGAATGTTAATCAATACACCAATGTATCCTATGAGAAGGTTATCAAAGAGGTTCCAGTGGTTACTACTACTTACAAAGAAGTAGAAGAACTAGTAAAGAAAGAGGAACAAGTATATGAAGTAGAGTTAACTCAAGAACAGTTAGATGTTATTGTTGCTATCTGTGGAAATATTACTGGTGGAGGTCCAACAAGACGTCTAACTGATAGTATCTGGAGTGGATTACAAAAATATGCTAGTAATAGCGGTAGTGTAACAATGAAAACTTATCATTTTGAAGATTACTTCAGGGTTAAAGAATCTTCATACAAAGAATGTGGTTATATCGTTACTAAGGAGTACTAAAATGATTGAGATCATCAAAGCCTATATCGCTGGTAAGACTATTGAATATCGCGAGTTAGACCGTAGTAAACTACAAAGATGGAATATTAAAAACCCATACAAAGGTGAAATTACTTTTTTTCCTAATGACTTCGAATATCGCATCAAACCTGAAACTCATGCGCGATACACTAAGGTGTTTAAAGATGGAGCTTATAATACACAATTCACTGACGCAGTACATGAGGATGCTAAACAACCATACCACAATCTCAAACTAACATTCGAAGATAACAAACTAACCAAAGCAGAGGTAATCTAAATGAAGAAAATCTATCGTGGATTCCATCCAGCCATCGTCAATGACTTCCTATTTGGTAAAACTATCTCGTTTCGTAGAGATGAAAGCCAAGAATGGCAAAAAGTAGCTCCATACAAACACCCGGGTGATGTCTACCGTGTAAGTAGTGATATGTATGAATTCACTTCTAAACCTATGACTACTACTGCTAACATCCATGTTCATATTGATACCCGTTACAACACTGTATGGGCTACAGCTGATCAACAACCTTGTGCTGACAATATCAAAGTAACATTTGATGAGCATGGTACACCAATCAAAGCAGAGATTATCTAAATGATTACAATCATATCAACCAAAGAAAAACCAAAGTTTGGACCTGTAAATGTGTCTATAACATTCGATGACGAAAACGAGTATGAAGCGTTCAAAAACATAATGCGTCATAACATCTCTGTCCCTGAATTCCTATACCACTCAGAAGAAAAACAAAAAACATGCGCTAAAGTAATGATTTCGATCGTCAGAGAACTACCATGATCTGGCTAGCTATACTCAGTGTATGGTTTCTCATTATGATGCTGTTCAGAGTATGGTACGATAGACGCTCTGAAAAGAAACGTAAAGAAATCCTTGATTCAAGAGAAATAGACAAAGGAAAGAACCTAAATGCCAAGCTTACAGCCGAGGAATCCAGAAAACGCCGCTGAAATCTACAGACAACTCATTGTAAAAGTAAGGAAGTCTGTTAAAGATAAAGAGCGTATTGTGTTTGATCCCATAACAGGTGTTCAAAAATGCTTTCTAGATGGTAAACTCATATGGGTTAAGTATGTGAGAGGTTCAGGAGTAACATTTGACAAAGATCAGGAATAAGGAGAGTCTAACTGCAATCATCTATGATAAACGAGGTAGAGTCCTAAGTATAGGTCAAAACAACTATACGAAGTCTCACCCATTCCAAGCTGAATGTGCTGCAGCTGTAGGTTTACCTGAAAAAATATTCCTACATGCTGAAATTGATGCTATCATCCGATGCAAAGACCTAACCAAAGCACATTCTATTCACATCTTCAGAACAGGAAAGTCAGGAAAATGGCTACTAGCAAAACCGTGCCTAGCGTGTCAAAGGGCAATAAACCTAACACCAATAAAGCAAATTACACATACCTAATCTACACCGTAGATGAGCATGGTATCGTTGAAGAAGATATGTTATGGGATTTCGCTGGTGATATCACCCTAGAACGAATCATCCAAGATATCCGTGAACAATGGGATAATGCTGACCTAAGCCGTGTTCGTGTTGTTAAAGTTAAGAACACTGACATCAAGCGTATCAAAGAAACTGTTGAACTTGTATGAACCAAGTCATATTCGCAACATACCTAATCATCCAGAAGGATGAAGCGAATCATAGAGAAAACCATGGTAAAATATGGTCAAACTATGACATGCAGCTACTACGCGTAGAAATCAATGCAGGTAATCTGTCATCTCTACAAATAGCAAAAGAACTAAAGCGTTCTGTTAACTCTATCTGCATAAAAGCTAAAGCCCTAAACCTTCTAACTTTTGACCCCGTTAGTTGCTGTTACTATGTAGCTCGGGAAATAACCAACCCTTGTGCTGAAGTCAACATCAGCAATACTCAACCCTGTACCTTGGAGAACACTATGTCAACACCTATCATCACCACTCAAACTATCGTATTCGGAGCAGTCATTGAAAAGACTTGCCCTGATAGCCTCATGGAGCTTCTTGTACGAATCAAAAACAAACAAACCGAACTGTCCAACCTTGATGCAGGATTAAATGCCTATGTAGTTAAACAACTCCAAGAACTTGCCCTAGCTAAAGCAGCTGTGTTAGCTGAACTCGAAAAGCGAGCTTAATATGACAATCCACAAACTAATCTTAGATGACGATAACGAATACAATAGTCATATTGAAGTAATCGAAGAAGGTGAATGGGAAATCAGCTTCAAAGATTATGCCTTTAAACAAGATATTGTTAAATGCAATACTAAATTCTACGCTGTAACACACAATCGCTCAGGTAACTACTACAGCGACTATGACTACGGTGACGTAGAAATCGTTGAAGTAAAACCTGTACAAGTAACTGTCACTCAATATCAACCACTCTAAGGAACTACCATGAACACAATCTCTATCAACGTCAACGGTACTGACCTCGAAACAATCAACATCACTCTCACTGATACTGAAGTAAAGTCTATCTATGAAGCTAACAAAGACATGAAAGCTAAAATTGAACAGCTAACAAAAGATATTGACTACGAAAAACGTATGAAAGATCATTACTCAAAATTAGAAGATACCGCTAAAGCTGAACTCAACAGTATGCATGCTTTGTTTAATGCCTTTGAAGTACCTGAAAAGTACAAAACTGAAAGCATGTACTCTGAAGTAACCTACCCATTGGCTACTCGTATGGCTCTCTATTTGTCTAAGAAAGACTAAATATGTGGATGTGCATGAAACAAGAAGATGAATGGGGCCGTAGCGCTGACGTCTCTTTCGGTAACTGTCCTGAAGCAGCATACAAACAATATCGTGACTACCATGATAATGAAGTTGACGCAGAAGATATGTTGTTTTATGAACTTGGTTCATCTAAAACAGCAACCGTAACTTGGCATATCGCTTAGTCGGTACCTAATAGGGAACATCTCTAAGTAGAAATAAAAAAGAGAATCATTACGATTCTCTCTTTATTTTTTTTTATAAACCTTCTTTACGAATAATCTCTTGCAACTCTTCATCTGAAAGGTCTGCAGTACGATTAGTGTTAGTCTGTTCAATACGGGCTAACTTCGGTTGTTCATATTCTGCTAATAAAGCAGCATACCTTGCAGCATCCTCGTAATTATCCTCAGCAATAGCTTTGTGAATAGCCATTCTCATAATGTCTAAGCTGGATAACTTAGGAAGTTCATCCATGACCTCTTGAAAGTGCTTAGCATTAAGTTTCATTGCTTCACGAGCTGCAATGTTAGCTTTCTTAGCTTCTACTGACTTAACTTGATTAACTCTTGCGGTCTCAGGTGTAAGTCGTTTAAGGTTAGCTAACGAATTAGGGTGAACACTACGCCCTTTAGTTGAACGCTCATACTCAGGGTAACCTGTTTGTGATTGTGATTCTGTCATAAAATTCTTTCTTTAAAACTTTGTAAGGAGCCTTCGGCACAAACCAAAACAACACCATTACCTATTAGGTACCATCTAGTAAATTTCATCTAAACGTAAACTATCTTCCAAAAGGAAATCAAAATGACACAAGCAAACAACAACGAAGGCCGCAACGAAATCATCAAAAACGTTGAACTCAACTGGGCTAAGCTCGATCCAGCTAAACCAGTTAGCCCCTTCGGTACTGACCAATGGGAAATCAGCCTTGCTGTGCCTAAGAAGCGTGCTGCAGAACTCGAAGTATTCGGTAAAGTTAAAGCAGTTAAAGATAAAGACGGTAAAGATACAGGTAAAGTATCTATTAACCTCAAGAAGAAAGCCGAAAAGAAAGATGGTTCACCAGCAGCACCAGTTCGTATTGTTGACTCCAATAAACAACCATTAGACCCTAAGTCTATCGGTAACGGCTCTACAGGTAACGTCATGGTATTCTTAAAAGACTACCAAATCAAGACACCCAAAGGTGTTGTAACCAAAGAAGGTACCTCTGTAATGCTCACTGCAGTACAAGTAACTGACCTCGTTAAATACGAACCAAAGAGTGGTAACTTTGTTGACTTCGATGATGAAGATGGTGGCTCTACACCTTCTACTCACGATGATTCAGACTTCTGAGCTGACAACTACCCACTGTAAAACTAGCCCTTCGGCAGACCCACAAGTCTGTTGAACGGGCTTTTTATTTCATCCAAAAGGAACCCATATGATCAGTCATTCAGCCCGTGTATTAGCCCGTAAAGCCCTAATTGAACAACTAGAAAACGTAGAATACAACATCTGCTTCAGTAAAGCAATGGTAGCTAAAAACTACGACCGTTGTGACATCCTACTCGCTGAAGAAACAAGTGAAGACTTTCGCCGACTAAACTTCTGGAAAACAGAACTACGTAACGACCGCAACAAAGCTACTCGCATCCGTAAAGCTCTTAAGGAACTCAAATGATCCACGATATTATATCAATCGAAACAGCTGTTGCATACCGCAAACACCTTGATGAACGTCCAGCTGACTATGAAAAACCAACTGTATTCTTTGTAGGTACACCTATCTTTGATACAGATATGTTCGAAGGTCATGAAGTAGCTCATGTTCGTACTGTTAACCACCCTGCATGGGGTTCTGATAAAGTGCGTACATCATCTGTACTTAAAAAGTTTGATGACGGTAGCTTCGAAACTCGTAACACATTGTATAAACCTTATGTTGAAATGATGGGAAATTAATGAACATTAAAGACAAACTAATTATTGCCCTGCTGCTACTCATAATCGATAAGCTAGCAGATGTCCCTGGTGTATGTCTCTATGATGACGACAAAGACTTAATGAAAGAAGCTCTAAAGGTGATTAAATGACAGTATTCATCGGCGATTTTGAATCTAAAGAAGATATCATTAAAGAATTCTTTGATGACCCTGCATGGCAAAGTATGCACCTATATAACGGTGAGCTTGATGACATTGAAATCCTGCTAGCAGCATACACCTATGAATGCTATGAAGGTGATGCTTTCGTACTATTCCGTAAAGACGGTAAACTGTTTGAAGTAAACGGTGGTCACTGCTCTTGCTACGGTCTTGAAGGTCAATGGGATCCAGAAGAAACTACCAAAGAAGCCTTAATGCACCGTATCACTGAGGGTAATCTAGGTAAAACATACCGTGACGAAAACACTTTTGCAAATGAACTAATTGAGGTACTAAAGAATGTCTGAATGGTTTGTAACAATAGAAATTTCACAAGGAATGATGATAGATGCTGACTCTCGTGAAGAAGCAGAAAAACTAGCCCTAGAGTGCTTCGATATAACATCTATCGATAGCGAACCCTACGTATCTGAGTCGTGGAGTTACGATGATGAGTGATAAAGAAATGGAACTGTACTTCTTGGTGCTGCCCCTCGGTATTATCATGTGGAGCTGTGCTATCGGAGGTGTCGTATGGTTAGCATGCGAACTTGTTAGCTTTGTGAAATGGAAACTAAAATGAGTGATGTAGAAAAGTACTACAAGAAAATGCAAGAACATTTTCCTAACAGCCGACCTTGGGATCAACTACATCCACAAGAACAAATGATGATTGTGCAAGCTATCAATATGACTCTACAGGTATTATCAACATGAACCACGATTTTGTATACTTTGATGAAGAAACTAAAATCACATTCATGTGTGATATCTACTATTCACCTGAAGAGAAAGGCTCCCTTGATGGTTATGGCTTAAAAAACGAACCTGACTACCCAGAAGAGTGCTACATTGAAAAAATGTCCATGATCACTGATCACCACAACCGTGATATCTCCCCAATGATTGATGAAGGTATCAAAGACTATATCGTACAACAATTCTTAGAGGAATTTAAAAGTGAAAACTTCTGAAGTAAACCATTACCTAGTATTTCGCCGACAAGGTCTTGATCGTATGTACTACGGTGTTGCTGGTAAAGAAATCGAGTACAAAGATGCTACACTATTCCTAACCGAAAAAGAAGCACAAACCTATGCAGATAAACTAAACGGAGTTGTTGATGAAACTGTATGAGTTAAAACGAGGTTCACATTTCAAACTAACTGAAAAACCACAAGTTCCACCTGATGCACTTGTCCCAATGACACCTGACTTTGAATACAAACTAACAAACATTGATGGTATGTATAGCCACTGTGTAGGTGAAGACAATAATGTGTATCATTTTGAAGCATGGTCTGAAGTAGAGGAAGTATGATGGCTAAACACGCATATAAACTCTTTCGACTCCGTAAAGATGGTTCACTTGGTCCACTATTTATCAACCGTACCCAACGAGTTGAATTAAATAAAGAATACCAAGCAGAAGATCATCCAACTAAAGGTTATGCACATCGTCCCGGTTGGCATTGTTGTGCTGAAATGAAAGCACCACACCTATCAAAGAAAGGTCGTGTATGGTGTCGTGTGATCATCAAAGACTACACTAAGCATGTACGCCCAGAGTCTCAAGGTGGCGTATGGTACACAGCAAACTCCCTTAAAGTAACAAAGGTTCTTAAATGAAAGAAACCTTCTCAGCACAATGTGTAGTATCAAACGTGCAAAGGAATCTAGGCTCATTCGATATAAAGAATGAAATTAAACATAAACTAATTAACCAAATTGCATCACATATCGCAGAAGCAACAATAAAAGAGCACGTAGCCGATTTCAATACTACTTACTCCTGTCGTGTTATCATCTGTGACGTTGATCATTTCTGGGAAATTGTACATAATAAGGCAAGAGACTATGGCTTTCATCAAACACCTACATGGATTAATGATAAGGAAATTAAATGACTGAATTCATCAAATACCAACACCTTGAAAAGCTTCACACTGATGAAACTGACGGTATCGAAGTAGGTACATCATATGTATTTCCTAAAATTGACGGTACTAACGGTAGTATCTGGTATCAAAATGACTGTATTCAAGCAGGTAGTCGTAATCGTCACCTAACACTTGAAGCTGACAACGCAGGTTTCTACCATGCAATGTCTATCAGTCAAGCACATATCGAGCTTACTAAAGCACACCCTCATCTAGTGTTCTATGGTGAATGGCTTGTACCACATAGCCTTAAAACCTATCGTGATGATGCATGGCGTAAATTCTATATCTTCGATGTGTATGATCGTAGTTCTGAAAAGTACATCCACTATGATAAATACAAAGACATCTTGGATGCTGCACTTGTAGACTACATTGCACCTATCGCTATCATCAAGAACGGTAACTATGAAACATACCAAGAATGTCTCAGCCGTAACTTCTTCTTGATTGATGACGGTAAAGGTAATGGCGAAGGTATTGTTATCAAGAACTATGCTTACGAAAATAAGTATGGTCGTCAAACATGGGCTAAGCTAATCACTAATGCTTTCAAAGAAAGTCATCACAAAGAGATGGGCGCTCCATTAGTAGGTGGTGAAATCATTGAAGATAAAATCATTAGCAAGTTCGTTGATAAACACCTTGTTGATAAAGTCCATGCTAAAATCACAAATGAGATGGATGGTTGGTCTTCTAAGTACATCCCTCGTTTGTTGACAACTGTGTACCATGATCTAATCACTGAAGAAATGTGGAACATCCTTAAAGACTTTAAAAATCCTAAGATTGACTTCAGAACATTAAACAATCTGTGTACTCAAAAAGTTAAAGAACTTAAACTAGAGGTATTCTAAATGAGCAAAGGTGAGTACTTAAAATACTTACTAAAAGGTAAAATTGGTAGTATTACCTTAACAAACGCTGCATTATTGTTCTGGCACAGCCAAGTACCCTGTAATGATGCTCGTGAATACATAACTAATCTTGAAAGTAAACTAAATGAAAAGAACCGTGTATCTCGCAGGTCCAATGGAGCATGTATCAGCTGAAGCCGCTAAAGGTTGGCGTGACATTGCATCATGGCAACTAAACCAAAATGATGTACTAACATTAGACCCTACCCGCCGAGTACATAACTTCGAACAACGCTACATGAAGCGTATCTTCGAGTTAGATCTACGAGACATTCAAGAATCTGATATCATCCTTGTCAACCTTGATAATCCAACAGTAGCCAAGCATGGTACTGCTATGGAAGTATTCTATGCTTCGTATGTTCTACGCAAACCCGTAGTAGCATTCAAAGCTGATGCTTCTATTATCCATCCATTCTTTGAATCCCTTGTCACTGAATGGCGTTCAACTGTCGATAAAGCATGCGACACTATCATTGCGGAGTATCTATGATTGGTTTAGTAGGAATCATTGCAGTATACTATATCTGGTACCGAGTATCATTTCACTAAGGAAAATTAATGCCCTACTTACCCCCTGAAACAAAAAGTAAACTAATCACACAACACCGTGGTAATGTAGTTGATCTCAATACAGAATTCCCTGACCAAGCAGGTGAATTAAACTATGTTATTACTATGATTATCAAAAACTACTTCAATAACAAACCCTGTTATCAAAGTATTAATGATATCGTAGGTGCTCTCGAAGGTGCTAAACTCGAATTCTACCGCCGTGTAGCTGCACCTTATGAAGATTCTAAAATCATTGAAAACGGAGATGTGTACTAATGACTGACTTCTACGATCAACAATCATTTAAACAGCTGTGGCCTAATGCACGAGCAAAATCATACAACAGTGAAATTGATGAACATGAAACCTCATTTCAAATCTTAACTACACAGGAACCGCCTATGATCAAAGACCAAATCAATCCTGACCACTACAAAAATGTAGCATATGGCTACCAATACATGGACCTAATGGTACCTATGCTAGATCGTTTTAATGGGGTAGAAGCCCACTTAATGGGTCAAATCTACAAATACTTAATGAGATCAAAACTCAAAGACCCATTTGTACAAGACCTAACAAAAGCTAAATGGTACTTAGACAAACTAATTGAAGTATCAAGTAAATAATCCTTTTAGCCGGTGCCTAATAGGAAAATAAGAAAGGAATATTATGCACCGTCACCATATAATCCCAAAACACATGGGTGGTACAAATGATGAATGGAATTTAACAGCACCCATAACTGTAGAAGAACACGCATTAGCTCATAAAAAACTATACGAAATTTACGGTAAACCCCAAGACTATATTGCATGGAAATGTCTAGAAGGTAGTATATCTAACCAAGAAGCTAGAATATTAGCTAGCAAACTAGTGACTTCAAAATCAATTACAGTAAATAATATTGAATACGAATCAATAGCTGCAGCTCAAAAGGCTCTAGGATTATCTTATAAACGTATAGTAAAAGCCGTACTAGAGGGTAGAGATCCAACTATATATGCAACAGCTAAACCAATTACAGTTAATGGTATAGAATACAAATCTCTAAGAGAAGCTTCCATTGCTACAGGAATCTCTAGAGTTAAATTAACAACAAATAACAATGTCAATACTGACATGCGTAAATCAAAAATTAAATGTCCACACTGTAATAAAGAAGGAGACCTTTTAAATATGAAACGGTGGCACTTAGACAACTGTAAATTAAAATGCGACTAGTCCTTATACTCAAAGACATCCTACGAGTATACGAAGGTAGAACTATGCTTGCTGAATACGAGTATGGTTCCCCTAACGACATCTCACCTGAAATCATTGAACAACTTAGGACACAAGCATATGATTCTAAAGCCTAGAATCGTAAAGACCCAACAATCAAAAGTCAATGGTAAAGTCGTCATAGGTCATGCTTATGAATGCCCTAGATGTAAATCCATCTGGTTAACTAAACAGGAATACAAAGAGCATGTATGCAAGTTGAATCTCCTATCTTAATCGCCTGTGTTGGTTTCGTATACCTCTATATTGCTATAGAACAGTATATGAAAGGCAACATAGGTATGTCAATAACTTACTTCGGATATGCTCTCGGTAACGTGGGCTTATATATGTTAGCACAATGAACTTAATCAAGACTGTCAAACGATGGGTCGCAGGTAGTGATAAACTCTTTGATATCTACGAATGTACCGTAGATGAAGTTGAAGAGTATACCTCTGACTCAGGTAAGTCTATGGTGAAGGTTACTATCGGTGACACTGAGTATACAGGACTCCATAACAAATGGGTCTATGAACATCTCTGTGAAAACGAAGGTAGTCCTTCATTCGTAGTAATGTGGCGAGCACCTAAGGGTAAACCTATGGTTGCTTATGTGAAAGAAATATGGCAAGACCATATCAAGGGAGAATACAATGTCGAAGTCCCTGCCGAGACTAACGCCTACAGCAATAGCGGTGAGTCATTTGTGTACTTGTGGATTTGCAAGGACACCGATAGAAAGTATATCGGAAAGCACAAGGGAACAGCTGATGATGGATATGTCTGCAGCAGTGAAAGCCTTATCGCAGAGTACAATGAATGCCCCTCAAGATTCATCCGTACAATCTTAGCCTATGGTACTGATCAGGAGATGTTGGAATTAGAGACTCAACTTTTGATCACACTCCAAGCTAAGAAGAGTCATCTATACTATAATATGTCACACAACCTAACAGGAAAGTAATATGAGAGAACCAGTATCATACACATTCACCCCTAAGTATCCCATCGGGGCATTCGTGTACTACTACAATGATGACAAAGAAGCAGTACACAAGTTAGAGATCATTAGTATCCAACCGATCATCCATCAAAGCGGTACCTATGAGAACCCTACTATTGAGACGTCTATCAGGTACTATGTAAGAGGTACTGTCCAGAAAATAGTAGCTGAAAAATTCCTATTCGCAACAGCAGAGGAGGCTTTCAAATGAAACCAATGTTATTACCACGAGAGTTACCTGACTTAGATACTCTCAAGTACCCTATCTATGTAACGCCTAAACTAGATGGTATCCGTGTATTGTTTCATAATGGCGTTGCCCTTAGTCGCACTCTTAAACCTATCCCTAACAAACACATTCAATCGTGGGCTTTCATTAACGCTAAAAAGCTTGAAGGTATGGATGGTGAACTTATTGTAGGACCAGCGACATCACCTACAGTATATCGTGATACTAACTCTTTTGTTATGTCACATGATAAAGTAGGTGAATTCTTTTTCTTCCACTTTGACTATTGGAATGACCTAATCAACACATACCATAATCGGATGGAAGGGTATCACGAAGCACGTAGTATGCCTGATAACTACCGTAGGATTATTGCACATCCTGCTTATGATAAAACAAAGTTATTAGAACTAGAAGAAGTATGTCTTGAGAAAGGATATGAAGGAGTAGTACTACGTAGTCCTCATGGTAAATATAAGTATGGTCGTTGTACTATGAAAGAAGCTAATGCCTTTAAGCTTAAACGCTTTGAAGATGCTGAGGCTGTTATTGTTGGTTTTGAGGAAGAGATGCACAATGGGAACGATGCTGAAACAAATGAACTTGGACGAACTAAACGATCAACAGCAAAAGCTGGACTCACTGGGAAAGGAACTCTTGGTGCTTTTATCTGCAGAACCAGTGACAATATTGACTTTAACATCGGCTCAGGTTTTGACCAGCAAGATCGACTTAACTTTTGGAAAAATAAAGAATCTTTGGTGGGAAAATTTGTTAAGTACAAACACTTTCCAATCGGAGTCAAGGACAAGCCACGACACCCAATCTTCTTGGGGTTTAGGGATGTCATCGACATGTGATAGTGGTAGCTCTTACTCATCATCTGACTCGTCATCAAGCTGTTCATCTGGAGACTAATTATGAAAGATTTTCTTGGACAAGAAGTAAATGTAGGTGACTACTTTGCTTACCCAACTATTGTTGGACGTAGTGCATCTATGAATGTGTATCAATTCAGAGATATTGTTAATGGAAAAGTTAAAGCGCACCCGATAGAACGTTCTTATGGTTTGTATGGTAATCCATATGAAGTATTTGATCTTCTAGAAGAAGGTAAATACGGTTATCGCCCAATGACACCTAAAGAACGCGAGAAATATGACAACAAATGTAGTACTCTACAAATGTTTTCTGAACGAGCAATCTTATTGAAAGACTTCAAACCCTAGTCGGTACCTTATAGGAACACACCATGAAAAAGACCATTGTAACCATAGTAGTTGAACTCCAAGACACTTACCATGAAGATGTAAAAATGTTAATGGATGTTTGCTTTAGTGCTGGCCTACGCCCAGACGAAACTTATCAAATTGTAGAAATTGAGGACATCGAAGAATGAATCTAATCCCTGTAGCCACCCAAGAGGAATGTGCTGAAGTAATCCAAGCTATCAGTAAATGTTTTCGATTTACATTGAATCACCCACACCCTGAAACAGGTGTAACAAACAAGTCACACTTAGAGACTGAAATTGGTCAACTCAAGTGTATGCTTGACTTACTATCTAACAAATGGGAGTTAGACCGTACAGCTATAGGTCGTGCTTATGACCTCAAGCTAATGAACTACAACTACTGGGACAAACAACATGGAGTTCTCAAATGATGGTTGAACACTCGGAGGGTGCCATAAAGGTACTCATCCTACTACCTGAACCAGATAACTACATTAAGGAAAATGCCTTAATAAACCTGTTAGACATCATGTCTGATGTTCAAAAAGCTTATATCAACCTGTGTAAGGACCAAGATGAAAAGTCAACGTGACTGGGATGAATTCTACTTGCGTGTTGCTGAAGTAACCGCACAACAATCGTATGCAGAAGACCGTAAGGTTGGTGCATTAATCGTTAAAGACGACAACATTATTTCATTCTCTTATAATGGCACACCTCCAAAAACTAACAACGACACTCAAACAAACACTGTACTCCATGCTGAAGCTCAAGCCATCGCTAAGGTGGCGCGTTCAAATAGCAGTACTGTTGGGGCTACTCTGTATTGCACCCTCAGTCCTTGCATTGATTGCGCTAAACTTATTTTTAGTGTTGGAATTAAGCGAGTAGTATACCGAGATAACTACAAGTGTATGGATGGTGTAGACTTCCTTCGTAAGATGGGAGTAGGTATCAACCAGAACTCACCTCAAAACAGTCTTGCTGACCCTGCTTGGTTAGCTAAAACAGGATTAAACTAATGCTCACAGAGGGTGGAACCAACATTCTCCTTCTCATTTCACTATTCTATATCGTATACCTACAATATCTTAATAGTGAACTAGAAGAAACTATTGAAAGCTATGAGGAACTTACCATGCAAATGGCTACGGAATTAACCGAGTTAGGCTCTCCTAACGTAACATGGAAGAAGATCAATGAGGAAGGATAAACGATTTCCTACTGTTCAAGTAGAAGTAGCTTGCTTACCGGCAGCTGAAGAGAACGTTGCTAAGGTATTCTTCAATATCCTTGATGACTACTGCAAGCGATTTAATGTAAAGGTCACTGAGGAAAAATACAAAGTGAGTATTGCCTGTGTTGAATACGCAGACGATGATCACGAAATGGGTATGACTATTCATGGTGAAGACCAAGCTGGTCGTATCCTAGTACAGATTCGTGATCCATATCTTAGTGACTGGGAAAATAACTACTTCACTAAGCAACTGTTTCTTTATATTATGTGCCACGAGTTTGTTCATGTGTGTCAACACTTAACAGGTCGTGATGGATTCAAAGTTCCTAAGTGTACATACGATAAAGAGTCATCCCGTGAATCATACTTCTTTGACCCGTGTGAGGTTGAAGCTCGTGTATTCGAACACTTCTACACTGTAATGTATGCAGATAAACTCCTATGACTAAACTAAGATTGTGTGTTGACATCGAGACTAATGGTCTTATGCCACACGTAGATAAAATCTGGTGTATGGTTGCTATCAACTCAGACACTGGAGAAGTACATTCTTTCTCTGACTATGATGAAAACTTACCTTCGCTCCGAGATGGTCTCGACTTTATCAGTACTGCTGATATCATCTATGGTCACAACTTTATTGGTTATGACCTTGTTGTGCTCAAGCATATCACTGGATGGTCTCCTCCTGATTCCGTTAAGGTAATTGACACTTGGATTATGTCCCAGACAAACCAGTTTAAGCGTGAGCATAAACATGGTCTTGAAGGTTGGGGTTCTAAGCTTGGATTCCCTAAGCTAGACTTCAATGACTGGGAAAAGTACTCTCAAGAGATGCTTACCTATTGTATCCGTGACGTTGAATTGAACGTTAAGGTATACAAGGTCTTAGTAGAAGAAGCTAAGAAGATCATTGGTAAGTTCCCTATGTACGCCAAAGGTCTTGAGGTTGAGAACCGTTTCGCTGCTATCGAAGCAGCTATCCGAACTAAAGGTTGGGTCTTCGATATGGCTGGTGCTCAGACACTACTAACCAAGATGAACAATGAAATGGAACGTATTGAAGGTGTATTAGAGCCTTTGATTGGTCTTCGTTGTATCAAGAAAGATAAGCCTGATGAAGTTAAAACACCAGCATGGCGTAAGGATGGTTGCTATACCTCTGCTACTGTCAAATGGTTTGGTTACACACAAGAGTCTGGTAAGGAAGATCGCCCTATTGCTGGCCCCTACTGCCGTATCTCCTTTGAACAAGGTAAGGTAGGTAGTATTGAAGTAGTAAAGGATTATCTATATTCTATCGGATGGGTACCTGATGAATGGAACGTTGAACGTGTCAACGGTAAGTTCGTTAATAAGTCACCTAAGATTACTGATACTTCGCTAGCAATTCTTGGTGGTGGTGCTCCTTTAATCAGTGAGTACTATACGCTACGTGCTCGTAAGGGTATCTTGGAGGGATGGATTCGTGAAGCAACAGAACACCCAGACCACCGTCTTCATGGTCGTATGTGGACTATTGGTACTCCTACCTTTAGGTGTCGCCACGAGGTTATTGCTAATCTACCTAGTGTTGACGCTGTTTACGGCAAAGAGATGCGTGGATTACTTAAGTGTGAGGATGGAACCGTTATTATCGGGGCTGACTCTGCAGGTAACCAGATGCGTGGTCTTTGTCATTATATCGGTAACGATGATTTTACTAATGAGGTAATCAATGGTGACGTTCATACTCGAAACGCTGAGGCTATTGGCACCACACGTAAACTGGCTAAGCCATTCTTGTATGCCTTCCTCTTCGGGGGTGGTGCAGCTAAGCTTGGCAGTATCCTTACCGGAAAGCGTGATGCTAAAGTTGGACAAGAAGCTATGTCCAAGTTCGAAAATTCAATCCCCGGACTTGCCGAACTCAAAGCCAAGCTTACAGGACAATTCGAAAGAACTGAAGCTGCGTTTGGTAAAGGGAACGCTTGGGTCAGAGGTTTAGATGGTCGTATTGTATTCGTAAGTTCTCAACATCAGGTATTAAACTATGTCTTACAAACAGCAGAAGGTATCACTTGTAAAGCTGCAGCAGTATACATGCAGGATGAGATGCGTAAGCGTGGAATCCCTCACTACTTTGCTTTACATTACCATGATGAATTTGCAATTGTGGTTCCTGAGCAGTATGAGCAAGAAGTAAAAGAGTTATCCATTGAAGCGTTCACTGAAGCGCCTAAGTGGTTTGGTATTAATTGTATGGGCGGTGATGCCCACGTAGGAAAAACATATGCAGAAGTTCATTAAACTTATTTTAAAAGTGGTTGCTTGTATTACTATCTTAGTATTCTGTATGCCGTTCTTTATTGCAGGGTTTCTTTATGAAGAAATCAAAGGTAATTTTGTAACAGGTATGGCGGCTTCAAGTGAAGGTGCTAAAGTGTTTGATGATTGGTTGAACAATGATTGAACGTAACTTTGATGAGGTAATCATTGACGTAGATAGTATCATCTACCAGATTGCTTTCACTACACCTTCACCGGCATTAGCTAAGAAGTCTCTTGATAACTTTATTAAGGATATCATTGAAACTACTGACTCTGGTACTGCTCTTATCTTTATGAAGGGTGCTAATAACTTTCGATACATCTGTGATCCTGAATACAAGAATACCCGTAAGGATACTATTGAACCTGAGATTAAAGATCGTATTGAGAAGCTGTATGAGTACGCTAAAGACTTCTGTACTGAAGGTACTGACGGTGAGGCTGATGACTACTGTTCTATCTACGCTAAGAAAGCTTTAGATGAAGGTCGTCCTTATGTAGTAGCTCATATTGATAAAGACCTCAACTGTATTCCAGGTTGGCACTATAACTTTCGTAAGAAAGAGTTTTACTTCATGGATGATTCAGAGGCTTACCGCTTCTTGATGATGCAGGTATTAACAGGTGACGCTACAGATAACATCCAAGGTCTACGTGGTGTAGGTGAAAAGACAGCTATCAAGCTTACTAAAGACACACCTAATAACCTCCTATGGGGGAAGGTTATTGAAATCTGGAAAGCAAAACAACCTGAAACATGGGAAAATAACTTCCTTAAATGTGCTAACTGCATCTACATGCGTGAGTCTCTTGATGACCTACGACATCTCAACTTTGAAGAATTAAAAGAACGTCTAACCTGGAACAACAATGGCAACAAAGAAACCACTAACACCTTGGATGTATCAGGGTCAACTATTCCAGACACCGAATAATAAGTTCGGTTTTGTATACTTAGTTACTTGTACTCATCCTGAATACCAAAAGAAGTACATTGGTCGTAAGTTTTTCTATACCAACTTCGGTAAGAAAACTAAGCAAAAAGAATCTGATTGGAATACCTATAAAACATCGTCTGTATATGTCAAAGAAGCTATTAAAAAATATGGTCTTGAATACTTCACATTTGAAATTGTAGAATTGTTTGATACACGCGCTGGTGTAGTATCAGCTGAAGTAGAACTGCAATGGGCGGCAAGAGTATTGCATGCTGTTGATGATAAAGGTGAACGTACCTACATCAACCAAGCTATTGGTAATATTAAGTTCATTGCTAAAGAACAACTCTCAGAAGAAACTCGCCGTAAAATGAGTGAGTGGCAACGAGGCGACAATAACAGCTCTAAACGGCCTGAAGTAAGAGCTAAAATGTCTGAATCAGCTAAAGGAAAAGTCATCCCTGATACTGTAAAAGCAAAAATGTCTGCAGCAGGTAAAGGGAAAACTAAAACTGAAGCGCATAAGGCTGCTATTGCTGCAGCTCAAAAAGCATCTTGGGCTAAACGTAAAGAAAATGAGTAAGAAATTTAAACCACCAATCAAGAATGTCCAGTATGAGGATGAGGTCTCATTAAAGGATGAATTCAAAAACAAATTCAAAGAAAAGAAACAAACCCAACGTCAAGCAAGTGACCGCAGAAATTTCCTACGTGAGCTTCGTGAAGAACGAGACTGGAACTAACTATGTCACGATGGATCCACGCACCGTGTCCTAAATGTTCATCATCCGATGCATTTAGTTACAAAGAAGATGACTCACATGGCTTCTGTTTTAGTTGCCAAAAGTCATCTCCAATCGACCCCGCATATACACCAACTGAATACTACACCGAAGACTACAACATGCACAACCTAAATGAGATTAAAGATTATGACACACGAGGATTTCAAGAACGAGGTATCACAAAAACTGTGGCGGCTCAATATGGAGTTAAGGTATCTTACGCTGAAGATGGTACTATGGCTAGCCATTTCTATCCATACACTAAAGATGGGGTGGTCGTTGCTTACAAAGAACGAAAGCTACCAAAATCATTTATCATTCATGGCGACTTTAAAGGAACTCAACTCTTTGGACAAGCCAACGCTACTGGTGGTAAGAGAATTATCATTACAGAAGGCGAACTTGATGCGCTTGCAGTTGCTCAAGCTCAATACGACAAGTACCAACGATTCTATCCAGCAGTGGCCCTTCCCAGTGCCTCAGCAACAGGGCTAATCTTAGAGCAACGTGAATGGCTACGCTCATTTGATGAAGTAGTCTTGATGTTTGACATGGATGAACCCGGTCAAAAGGCTGTTCAAGCTGCAGCTAAGATCATTGGCTATGATAAAGTAAAGGTAGCATCACTACCTGAGAAAGATCCATGTGATGTACTAATCAAACATGGTTCTGCAGCTTTAATGAACTGTATCTTTGATGCTGCAACATACAGTCCTTCAGATGTAGTCAAGGGTGAAGCTGTATGGGAACAGTTCAAACTTAAACAGTCTGTTGTATCACTAGCCTACCCACCATGCTTGAACTCACTTAACGACAAGCTCTTTGGTATGCGCTTAGGTGAAATCGTACTGTTCACTTCTGGTACTGGCTCAGGTAAATCTACTGTTATTAAAGAGATTGTACTAGAAATCCTAGACAAGACTGAAGATATGGTAGGTATGGTTTCCCTTGAAGAATCTGTAGGTGACACTGCAGAGAAGTTCATTGGTATGCACCTGAAGAAAGACCTTAAGTCAGGTGAAGTACCTGAGGAAGAACAGTATGAAGCATTCAAGGCTGTATTCGGTGATGAACGCTTAGTACTACTTGACCACCAAGGTTCTGTTAGTGATGAGTCATTGATTGATAAGATCGAACACCTAGCATTGATGGGTTGTAAGTATCTTATCCTTGACCACATTACTATTGCTGTATCTGAAGGTGTTAAAGGTAAGACAGGCAACGAAGCAGTAGATGCTTTCATGTCTGACCTACTTAAGATCACTAAGAAACATAACATCTGGTTAGGTGTTGTTTCTCACTTGCGTAAAGGTGAAAAGCCATTCGAAGAAGGCCACATGCCTTCTATTGATGACATCAAAGGCTCAGGCTCTATTAAACAAATCTCGTTTGATATCATTGCTTTCTGCCGTAACATGGTTGCTGAGATGGAACAAGTCCGTAACACAATCCGACTCCGTGTCCTTAAATGCCGACACACTGGTCGCACTGGTGACTGTGGTAGTACATCTTATGATGCTAAAACAGGTCGTCTAAATCAAACTTCTTTCGTAGACTTCGAATAACAAAATGAATCCAACACAATATCTTACTGAACGTGTATCCAAGGTAGTATTAAACTCAGATAAGATCTATAATGAGGGTGCTAGACTCCTTGCACATCACCCTACATGGGAATACGACTTAGAAAGGTTTATCAATGAATCGTGGGACACCTTGCTGCGTTACTGTATCCGTAACAAAAATGCAACACACTCTGCGTCAGTTAAGCTTACTTTCGCCTCTGACCTTATCGGGAAGCGAATTGCAAGAGCTATTGGCACGGACGAGCATAATATCAAATCAACTTTATCTCTTGGAGACCTTCTGCTTGAAACATTCCTCCAAGACGGTCTAATCGATATCTTCCGTGAGTATGATGGTCGTAAGGCTCCATACATGGTACGTATCGTTAACCAGACAGACGATCTTAAGCCCACGTTAATCGGCACATCATTTGAACCGTTATTACCTATCACTGGTTTGTATAGTCACCTTACTAAAGAACCGTTCATTAAGGGCTGGTCTAACAGTCGTTTGTTCCATGAGTACCTAGACAAACCATTCATCAAGAGTCTAGAGACATTACGCCAACAGCCTTGGAAGCTTAATCTACCAGTGCTAGAGGCTATGGAGCATACATACCCTTCAGAAACTCTTGACTTGGTTGATGAGAATGGTGAAATCTTTGTATACAACATTCACCATGAGAACCTTAACTTACCTAAGAAACTTAACCACTTAGACGGTACTAAGTTCATGGGTAAGAAAGACCCTAAGCTACAACGTATGCTTAGTAAGTACTTCGAATACAATCAGGTACTAAAGAAAGCACGATTAGTTAATGATCAGACCTTCTACCAAGAAGTATCTTGTGACTATCGTGGACGAGTCTACTATGCTGAATCATTCCTTGAGTTCCAAGGTAGTGACTTAGCCCGTAGTCTCTTTTTATTCGCTAACAAAAAGCATGTCAGTGAAAAAGGTTTCTTCTGGTTAAAGGTACATACAGCAGCTTGCTACAATACATCATTCAACATTGATGAAATCCCAAGCTACTTTAAGACTGACTACAAAGCTTATCTACAAGAAGAAGGTCTTGATACTATCTCTTTAGACAAGATGACCTTAGATGATCGTGCTGCTTGGGTTGATAACAACATGACCTTCTTAATGGAGATTGCCAAGCAGAAACGTATTGACATGTCAGCTGAAAAGCCATATAGCTTACTAGCTTGTTGTTTAGAGATTCAAGGGTACAAAGTAGCTAAGATGTTACGTCAAGAGTATATGTCAGGGTTCCCTATCCCTATTGATGGTTCTAATAACGGCTGGCAGCATCTTGCAGCTATGTCCAAAGATAAGCAAGCAGGTACATTAGTGTCCTTAGTACCTACTCCTATCCAAAAAGACTTCTATGTAGCTGTTGCTAAAGAACTCATCACAATTATGCCTGAATGGTTTGAAGAAAAGCAGATGCCTATGAAGCATATCCGTAAAGGTATTGCTAAACGAGGCTCTATGACTCGTGCTTACTCAGCAGGTAAACAACGTATCGCCAAGAACATGTATGATGATTGTCACGTAGAAGGTTTCACTGTCAAGTATAACATTGATCAGGATCAGTGTGATACTCTTGCAGGTAACCTAATCAAAGCAATCAACACTGTATGTGCTGGTCCACTTAAAACAACTAAATACTTACAGAAGATTGCAGAACATGAACTTAACTCCGGTAGAAATAACCTTACTTGGCACACTCCTAGTGGCTTCCCTGTGGTTTACAAAGCTTATCTTCAGCACGAACGCAAACAGCGAGGTACGATACGAGGTATTACGGGAAATAAAGACGGTCGTATCATGCACGTTATTAAAGTGGATGTCCTCAATAAAGAAACTGGGGAAAAAGTACCATGCCGTAGGAGTTTTGCTTCGGGTATTAGCCCTAATGTGGTACATTCCTATGATGCTGCTCATATGGCTAACACTATTGTTGGCTTCAATGGTAGTTTTGGTGCAGTTCACGATTCTTTTAGTACCCACGCTGATGAAGTGGATTTTCTACAAGAAGTAACTAAGATGAACTTCATTGCTCAGTATGACACAGAGAACTTCTTTAACACCCTCCAAGATACCCTCATGGAGAATAAAGAATCATTCACTTTTGCTCAACCTGAAACAGGAAGTTTAGACCTCCAAGACGTTTATAACTCAAAGTATTTCTTTTGCTAATACCAATCTTAACCCTTCTCATTCTTTGGTTGTGGATTCACAACTAGTCGGTACCTAATACCGTATAATGAGGAAAATAAAAATGATAAAAGAATTATACTACCTGTACCAACATGTTGATCCTGATTCAGGTGAAATTGTTTACATTGGTATGGGTACCGGAAGTCGAGCATGGGCCACAGGCACTTCTTCAGGGAGTCACCGTAGTCCTGCTCATTCAATGTGGATTAGTAATCTTTATGAGCAAGGATTCACTATGGGTGATATTGCAAAAGTAACTCATACTTTACTCACTAAAGATCATGCACTTGATTTAGAGTTAAATTTAATTAAAGAAGTTAAACCTATTTATAATAGATTAGGTAACCCAGATAAATTTTATTGTAAATCCTTTACACCTGATCAAGCAATACTTGCAAACGAATTGTTTGAAGGTGGTAAAAGGTATTATGAAATACCTGACATACTCAATATTAATTCATCAAACAAAAGCGTAACCGGAAAACGCATGGTTACTGCTGGAAAACAAATTTTACAAAGGACAATTAAACAATGAACTCTTACCAAGAACTGATTGCAAAATCAAGATACGCTCGCTATCTCCCTGAGAAAAAGCGCCGTGAAAACTGGGACGAAACAGCAGACCGCTGGACAGACTTCTTTAAGGAACAATTAGCAGATAAATTAGATACCACAGACAGCATCTGGGGTATGTTAAACCAAGAAATTAAATCACTAAGTACCCTTCCCTCAATGCGCTCAATTATGACTGCAGGTGAGGCACTCCGCAGGACTCACGTAGCAGCTTACAACTGTAGCTACCTACCTGTAGACCATCCCCGCTGTTTCGATGAGGCGATGTACATCTTACTATGTGGTACTGGTGTAGGTTTCTCATGTGAGTCTCAATATACCCAACAACTTCCTGTCGTACCTCAGCTACATCAATCAGAACATATCATTGTTGTAGAGGATAGCAAAGAAGGTTGGTGTTATGCCTTCCAAGAACTCGTAGCATGCTTATACAAAGGTATTATTCCTACATGGGATGTATCTAAGGTACGTCCAGCAGGTGCTCCACTGAAAACCTTTGGTGGTCGTGCTAGTGGTCCAGAGCCTTTGGTATCTTTGTTTAACTACACAGTTAAGAAGTTCACTAAGGCTAAGGGTCGTAAGCTAAAGAACATCGAAGCACACGACATCATGTGTAAGATTGGTGAAGTAGTAGTGGTTGGTGGTGTACGCCGTTCAGCTATGATCTCCTTAGGTGACTTGTCTGACCGTGACCATGCTACCGCTAAGGCTGGTGAATGGTGGAAAGGCTTTGGCGAACGTGCCTTAGCTAATAACTCAGCAGTATACCAGACTAAACCATCTGTCGGTGAGTTCATGAAGGAATGGTTAGATATTTACAACAGTCACTCAGGTGAACGTGGTATCTTCAACCGTGAAGCTTCTCAAGTACAAGCTGCTAAATGGGGTCGCCGAGCAAAAGACGTACAGTACGGTACTAACCCTTGCTCAGAGATTATCCTTAAGCCATATCAGTTCTGTAACCTCTCTACCATTGTAGTTGAAGCAGAAGATACCCTTGAATCACTCAAACTGAAGGTTCGCTTTGCTACTATCATGGGTACTATGCAGTCTACCTTGACTGACTTCCCTTACCTACGTGATATCTGGAAACAGAATACAGAAGCAGAACGTTTACTAGGTGTATCTATGACAGGTATTCTAGATAATGCTATCCTCCGTGGAGAAGCTTTTAACCTAGATGCAGTGCTATCAGAACTCCGTGATGTAGCCCGTGAGACTAACAAGGAATGGGCTGGTATCTTAGGTATCCCTGAGTCTGCAGCTATTACTTGTGTTAAGCCAGAAGGTACAGTGTCTCAGTTGACATTGACATCTAGTGGCATCCATGCAGGTCATGCCCCATACTACATTCGCCGTATTCGTCAAGATAAGAAAGACCCATTGACTCAGTTCTTGATCTCTCAAGGTATCCCTAATGAAGACTGCGTAATGAAGCCAGACCAGACAGCTGTGTTTAGCTTCCCTATGCGTTCACCCGGGTTTACTCGTGAAGACTTAACTGCTATTCAACATCTTGAGATCTGGTTGGCCTACCAAAGAAATTGGTGTGAGCATAAGCCCTCAGTTACTATCTCGGTCAAAGAACACGAGTGGCCTGAAGTAGGTGCATGGGTTTATAAGCATTTTGATGAATGCACCGGAGTCTCCTTCTTACCTGATGACGGCGGTACATATCGCCAAGCGCCATACGAGAATATTGATTCCTCCGAGTACAAACGTTTGAAAGATACACTACCCTCAATCGATTGGGAATTGTTTATCGAAGACCGTGACAATGTAGAAGGTGCTCAAATGTTGGCTTGCACAGCTGGTCAATGCGAACTATGATTTGCAAACACGAAGGTTGTACTAACTTAGCTCGTACATACACCCGTACTTACAAGACTGGCAAGACGTATCATTGTGTTGATACTGAATGTCTGTCTTGTAAAAATAAATTAAGCAAATATGGAATAACAACTCCACAAAGAGACGCACTTTTGTTATCACAAAATAATCAGTGTGGGTGTTGTGGATTCCCTATTTCCTTTACAAGTGCAATACGATTAGGTGCAGGTAAAAGCAATGCAGTAATTGATCATGACCATACCACAGGGAAAGTACGTGGTATTCTTTGTGGTGAATGTAATACAGGTATAGGTAAACTAGGTGATTCTATTGAATCCCTAAAGAAAGCCCTTAACTATTTAGAAAGAAACCAATGAACAAACTAATTAAAGTATACACTGAATGGTGTGGTCCCTGTAAAGTAATGACAGGTATTCTTAACGACATTGATCTTGTAGGTGAGTTTAATACTACGCTAGAAGAGATTGATGCCGCTCAAGATAAAGAGATTTTAATCAAACACCAAATCCGAGGTGTACCTTACTTTATCTTAGAAGATTCTGAAGGTAATGTACTACGTAAACAAAGCGGTACTATGACTCTAGAAGAAACAAGGAAGTTTTTAGCTGGAGCCTAATAGGAAACAATTTATAGCGGTGTGGAGAAATGGTATCTCAGCAGCCTCATAAGCTGCAGATAGTTGGTTCGATTCCAACCACTCGCTTCCATATATCAGTAGAAACTCCGCTCCCACACCTTAACGGGTACCTAAGCTGGTGAAGACCTAATCACGAATTTACGTGTGAGCTATATAGACGTATATAGTAACTGAGTTCTCGATGGTGATAAGCCATCAACTATTCCGGAAAACCCGAGCAAGGTGCATGGGCTTGACTGTTAATCAATGGTTAGGTCGGTTCGATTCCGACATCCGGAGCCAAAAATAATGCAGTCGATAGTGTAATAGTAGCACACCTGTCTGTGAAACAGGTAGATAGGGAGCGTAACCCATCGTTCTGCCCAATAACGGAGACGTGTCAGAGTGGTTTAATGTATCTGGCTTGAACCCAGATGTTGGGGCAACCCGACCGTGAGTTCGAATCTCACCGTCTCCTCCACTAACCTGAGTCATTAGCTCAGTGAATAGAGCATCGGTCTTCTACACCGTTGGTCGGCGGTTTGAATCCGTCATGACTCACCATTAACAATAGGACACATTAAATGAAACCCCAATTAGAAAAAATCGCACAAGTATGTCACGAAGCTAATCGTGCTTATTGCCTAGCTTTAGGTGATGACTCTCAAGTATCATGGGCTGATGCTCCTGAATGGCAAAAAGAGTCAGCATACAAAGGAGTTGTATATCACTTTAACAACCCAGACTCTACACCTGCAGACAGCCATAATGAATGGTATGCAGTTAAAGATGCTGATGGTTGGGTATACGGTGAAGAAAAGAATGTAGAAGAAAAGACACATCCTTGTATGGTTGAGTATGAAGACTTACCTGTTGAACAACAAGCTAAAGATTATATTTTCTCTGCTATTGTTAAGACAATGAAAGCACAAGGGGTATAATGGAAGACGCTATTGAAGACTACGAATTAAATTTACCCTATGACCCCTTATATGAGTCATCATGGGATACATTCAATCAGGAGAATTAATATGGGTAAAGGTTCAGGACGCCGTAATGAAGATGCTGAAAAAGTACGCAGTAATTGGGATGCCATTTGGAGTCCAAAGAAACCTGCAGAAACGTTAGCTGAACATGTATTCAATGACAAGGTTAAAGAATACGCATATGCGGTTGACACTGCATTAATAAAAGGAAACAATGATGACGACAAAAAATAAGGATACCTTAGTATCCGCATTACGCTGTTTGTTTGCTGATAACTTTGTGGTGTACTATAAGTCTCACGGCTTTCACTTCAACGTTCAAGGGCAGACATTCTCTCAAGACCATTCATTGTTAAACGATATCTATGATTATCTCTATGAAAATCACGATACGTTGGGTGAACAAATCCGTCAACTAGACAAGCCAGCACCTACTACTTTAAAGAGTATCTTAAGTGTTAGTGAAATTGATGAAGAGACTAATGTAATCGATAATCCAGCTAAACAACTTGAAGCTTTAACTGCTGACTTTGAAACACTATTACGTAATGGTCAATGGGTGTATGAAGAAGCAGGTCGTCAAGGTGTTGGTGGCTTAGAGACTTATCTAGGTGACTATCTTGCAGGTCTATCTAAGCTTAACTGGAAAGTTAAAGCAACATTGAAACGGAGTCTATAATGAAATCATACAACATGGAAGCTCTACGTGGTCACAACTACGATGACCATGAATTCCAACAAGACATGGCTAAGTCAGGTGTACATATCCCTGACAATCTATTGTATACTCCTGAGATGAATCCGTTTGTTATTAATGAAATCTACAAACAGAATATTGCAGGTCTACCTACAGTAATCAACGATAAAACAAATAAGAACTACACACCAGAAGAAGCTAAAGAAGAAGCTGATATGTTGCGTAGCGCCGCTTTACAGGCACACAAAGCTTTGACAGCTTAAAAAAAAAAAATAACCCCTACTAGGATAATTCCTAATAGGGGTTTTTATTTGATTAAGTAACGTTGTAGATACGACCAGCTTTAGCTAGTCTGTGCATCTCACTGTTAGCTCGCTTACGAGCACTCTTATAGTCAGTCTTGTCGGTTACTCCGTTCCAACGTTTCAAATCAAAGATTAAGTGTTTGTAATTCATAAACTGTTTAACAGTGTTAATGAATTGTGCATCACTAATATAGTATTGATCTGGGCGATCGGCTTTAGGCTTCCAACCAGACTTGTCTGATTCTAAGAATTCTTTAAATGCTTTCTCACGAGGGGTTAATTCAGTACCAAAGTATTCATACTCTCTATCTAATGTTTGTAAGAAACCTTTGTAGGTACCTTTATCACCAATAGAAACTTCACCACCTAACGCTCTTACTTCATTTACAGCTTCTCCGAACTGTTTCTCAAAGTCTTTAACAAAAGCATCTACCATATCCCAGTCTAAGACTTGAGGTAATGCGATGTTGTTAATAGCATGAAGCATTAATGGGTATGATTGTGAATTCAAAATCAAGTTATCGAATACAGGAGTAAACGGTACCATGTCTGCTGGCTGCTTACCTTCGTTGAAGTGTCGTGCAGCAATAGACAACATTACAGATTCACGATACTGACCAAAGGCTGGACCAACTTGATTGATCGCTGCAGTACCTGGACCTGGAATTACCTCATTACCAAACTCATCTGTTGTGCCTTTACGTTTGGCAGGTGCCATAGGGTCAAACACTGTAATACTAGTGTTGATCTTACGAGCCTTGCTCTTGTTCTTATTCTTGATCTCAACAGATTTACCTGATTCAATAGACCCGAATCTACCAAAGCTTAGCTCTTCACCAAACTTACCAATAGGGTGTGGTACTCTATTGAACATTTGTAAAGTAGCTACTGTCTTTTTAGGCGTAGTAAACTGCCATTCTTGTAGAGCTGTTCTCACAGTGTTCTTCAAGATGTCGTTTAGGTCATGCACTAATTTAGTACTATCGCCATTGTACTCAGCTGACTCCAACATTTCAGTTGCAAACTCAGGGTATTCTTTTAAGAAAGCTCTTGCTTCGTCTACGTGGAACGCTGAAGATTTACCATAGCCAGTTGTAAGTAGAGTTTTCTTAGCGAACTCTTTGTTAAACTGACCTGCACCTTTGACACCAATACCACCAAATTGATCTAGCTTTTCTTTCCAGAGCGCCGATGTATCGACCTTATCAGGTCCAAATGTAGTACTGATACTCTGTTCTTTAGCCACATCCGTAAAGTAGCGACGTGGATCACCTTCAGGCATAGTATCTTGGAACTCTGCGTCAGATAAGTATTCCCAGATCAAACCAACACGGCTTAGAATGTCAAAGTTACCAATGTCAGAAGCAAGGAACATTAAGCCAGCTGAGTTAGCATCAATCGCAATTGTTACCTTAGGGTTAAATCCAGTACCATTACGCTTAGCGTTGACATAATCAGCAGCATCTACATAAGCTTGTAATACATAGCCCCATGTTTCACGGTCACCAATGCCTGTAGCCAAGTCAGCTACTTTTGCTAATGCTTTTTGCTGTACAGGTTCTAATAAACCAAACTCAATTTTGTCAAATCCTTTAAGCAAATCACCTTTGTTTGTAGGTACAATACTCTTTAGGGCATCACCAATGAATGCTGCTTCGTGGATAAAGTCAGGTGTTACTAAAGATAGCATCTCAGGGAATACCATCTGTTCAGTCTTCATACCTACTTTAGAACCAACATCTAAGACACGACCTAATGTAGCTAAGAAGCTTAATTCCTTTTCTTTAGCAGATAAGTTAGCATTCTTGTTCTTTGATAACTCACCAATACGTTCCCAGAACTTATTAGCGGTTTCACGATTAACACCCTTAGTATGATACTCAGTAGTAGGGTCTAACTGGAATGATGGTGAAACAAAAGATTCAACAGCACGAGTGTACTTATTACGTTGAGCATTAAATCGAGGGTCTAAATACACACGGTGTGTACTATAGTCTTCCCATGCAGGTGTAAAGTAAGCTTGCCCTAAAGCAACCTCATTTAGGTGATCAGTTCTTTCTTTAAGTAAATCAGCAACTTTATCTTTAATAGACTTAGCTTCAGGTGTCAACTCTTTAACAGGCACCTTAGAGTTTGGCATAAAGTAGTCATCACCAAACATATTGTAAGCATCATTAGCATCTTTTTGACTAATCTTAAATAGATGCAATACATTCAAAGGTGTGCTTCGATTAGGGTCTGATAACTGATTTAGTAACTGATTAACATATAAGGAACCAATAACAGCTTTACCAGCACCTACGTGTTTAGCAATAGAACCAACAATGCGTTTAGTCTCATCCATTTCTGGTGTGTTTTTGAACTTATGTTTCTTCTTATCACCAGTACGAATGTTCCTTGATGCACCTACTAAATTACCCTTAGATGATACAGGCACACGCTGCTTTTGGCCAGCCATAGCTGCGTTCATTTCTTTACCCATAGCACGAGAAGTAACGTAACGCTCATGACCAAAGCCAGGTGCCATACGGACTAACTCAATACCTTCAGGTGATACATCCTCAACTAAATGACCAGCATCAATCTCAGCTTGCAAGCCAATCTCACCTGCTTCTTCAGTACTAATATCTTGGCGAGGCATCGTAGAAGGGTCAAGCGGTTGATTGTTAGCATCAAGAGCAGAACCTTGAGCTAACTTCTTCATCAAACGACCATATGTCTTAGCTACTGAAGCACGAGGCATAGCACCATCAACAGCAGTCATTTCAACTGGGCCTTCGCCGTCATCACGGAGAAGATCATTGATAGAGTCGTATCCAAAGTCTACATCAGACGCTTCTTCGCTAGCAGCTACAGAACCATTACCTTGACTAGCTGCACCTGAAATCATAGGACTCATCAGGATACCTGCCATGTTAACTACGTTAGCAGTAGATGCAGTTGATGTGTTTAGCCCTGACTTCAATCGAGTCATTGCTGAAAGCTGAACAGCAGTAGGTGAATTACTGTCACGAAGAGTAACAGTAGTATCCGCTAATGTTTCACCAATAGCTTTAGAAGCTCGCTGGATAATACCAGCTTGAGTAGGTTTAGCAGAATCAGGGAACGCATCACGAAGTTCTTTAATTGAAGTCCAGTCCTTGTTAAGTGGCTTCATTAAGTTAGCTTGTCGGCTACGTTCTTCTTCATACATTTGTTGGATTGCTTCTGGATCCGTAATCTCATTACCACGGATATCCATCAAACGAGAAGGCATACCTTCCATGACATCACTGAAAGGTGAAGGTTCATAGGTAGGTGCCTTAACACCCGAAGCAGCAAAAGAAGGATAATCTTCCTCTTCTCCTTGGTAACCTACAGCAGGTACACTGCCTGTTGATTGCATATTCTGAGGGATTTCTCCCATAGCATTTGCTTGTCGAGCTGCAATAGACTCGTCTGTTACATCTAGCGATGGTACAACAGGTACTTGCTGTTTAAGTTGATCTTCAAGGAATCGGTTGCTCTGACCTAGTGAAGGTACATTAGCTCCGGATGGAATGTTAATAGCCATAGAATTATTCTCCTAATTCTTTTTGTAAATATTTAGCCAAGGCGGGACTTGTTCCAACAATAGGAAGCAACCTGGCACCCTTTTCAATTCGCTTACCCTCAGGTGCTGATAAAGCAGAATTGATTTTGTTGATGAATGATAATTGGGGTGATTGATCAGAGATCTGGTCATATACCTGACCAAGAATACTGTTAGCCTTTTTATCATTACCAACGGTAGGAGATATAGTATCCCAAATACGTTGACCAGTACCTAGTAAGCCTACTTGGTTAATCAAACGTTGAAATTCTTTATCTTCTTTTAGCCATTTAGGTGGATGCTCATTGTACTTGATCATGTCTTTTACATACAGAGCAAGCATAGATAAAGCAAACATCATGGCAATTGTTGCGGCAGCATTACGCTGGTCATCAGAACCTTTCTTACCTAGATCACCTAGTAATCTTGGAAGAGTAGTTGCTGTGAATGTTGAGGTGTAACCTTGAAATTGAGTAAACAACTTCAAGTACGGGTCACTATAAAACTTAGGTCTGTTAAGTTGTGAAGGAACAACAACAGCTTCGTTAACAAAGTTGTATGCACCAGCTTGTAAGTTGGCTAACACTCTCTGTTGATTCTGTGGAGTATCCTTCTCAATGCTAGTCATAAAGTCTAAGTCAACACCAATACGAATCAAATGCTCTTTGGCATCTTGAACTTGTTGAGGTGTGAATGTACCATTACCCTGAGCAACATTAACCCAATGATTAATGGCATCAGCAGCAATAGCTAGCTTAGCGTGACGAGTAACAGCGGTGATAGAAGTCAAACCAGTAAGCTTGAAGAAACCTTCATTCCACTTCTGGAAATAACCTGTTAAAATGTCATTACGATTTCCAATACCACCTTCTCTTAGGAAGCCAGCTTCAGATAATTCCCTACGATGCTTAGATGCCGTAGGGTTTTTAATTCCAAATGATTCACCTAGCTCTTTGAATAAAGCGCCAAACTCTTTACCAAAAGTATTGAGAAGAATTCGAGTAGCTTTAACGGACTGAGGTGCATTTAAGTTACGGTATACCTGAGCAAACTCTACAGTAGAGCTAATAGCAGCTAGTGGTAGCGAAGTAATAGTAGATAAGAAATTAACCAAATTCAATGCACCACGAGCGTACTCATTAGTAATAGGGTGGAACTTACCTGCTCTCATATCTAGGAAATCTTTAATTTCCTTAGCCATGAATGAAGCTTCTGCTTGAGTAATTGCACCTTTATTAACTGCATCTTGAAGTAATGTGGCTAGCTTAATACCATCTTTACCAATTAATTCTTTGTTAACTGCAATAGCAGCGCCACGAGCAGCTAATGAATAAGCATTGTCTAGCAAATCAGTAGACATATAAGGTGCAAATTTAGCTTTTAACTCTGGACCATTAAGTTTCTTTTCAATTTCTGCTTTGCTTTTAATTTTATTAGCATCAGGGTTTAGCCAATCATCAATTGTGTCTTCAATACTGTTTACATCATTATTGTTTAATACCGCTTGAGCCATTTGAGTGGCTTCAGCTTGGTCAACACCAAATGAACTTTGAATATCAGAAATAAATTGATTGAAGTTTTTAGAGACTAGTGTTTTATCTAATGGATGGTTCTCTAAGAATCTTTCTACGGAGATATCACTACCTGTTGCTCTATTATAATCGTTAACTAGGTTATCAATCTTATTAGCGTATTTTAAAATACCTTCTTTATGTAGTACATCAGCACCAAGGTCAGCATCAATATCAAGACCATCAATAGAACCAGTTAAACGTTTGTTACGAATCAATCGACTAACTACATCAACTACATTCTGTTTAGATAACAGAGCAGATGCTTCTTTAGTGGACATGCCATTAAAAGCTGACTGTAGTTCTTCTTTATTACCAAAGTTCTTAAAGATGTTTGATTCTAGTAAGTGTTGAGTTTCATCAATAGATAAACCATTAACAGCACGAGTAGAACCAAGTAAGGTGCTTAATGCAGCAAGAGACTCATCAGCATAATCTTTACCCTTCATAATCACATTAGACCACTTACCAAACAAAGATGTTAAACCTTTATCCTTGAAGAATGAACCAGTCTTAGCGGCTACACCTTCAATGTTTCGTTTAGTAGTTTCCATCTCAGCTAACTTATCTAAGTCAGGGATTTCATTTGATTGACTAACATTCTTTTGAGCTTTAACTAAAAGTTCAGAAGCAGTAGGAACAGTAGTTGTATTGTTATTTGCCTTGTATCGTTCTCTGTATTGTAAGTCAGAACCTTCTTTAGTAGAAGCTGCTGAGTTAGTTAGTGTAGCTAAACCTTTACCAGCACCTGAAAGACCACCACCAAGGATAGCACCACCAACCGCAGCATTAGCTGTACGGCTTTGTAGCTTAGCCCATTCCTCAGGTGTCTTTGGTGCTAGTGTAACTTCTTCACCTAAATAAGAAGCAATCTCTTGTAATGCTTCTGTACCACCTTCGGATACAGCGCCTTTTCCAATAGCACCCATAACCGCACCAGCACCTAAGTTCTGTTTGATAGCAACAGCTCTCATAGCATCTGATACGTCTTTAACCGCTTCTTGGGTAGATTTAAGAACCATTTTCTCAGCAGCTTCTTGAGTAATACCTCTACCCATAAGCTCTTTAACAACCATTGACTGTGTAGCTTTGTCAGTAATTTTTAGGGCAGCACCAGCGCTAATACCTTCTAAACCTACTTTATCAAGAACAGCTTGTGTTACACCTGACAAAATAGCTGCAGTAGCGTTCTTTTCTTTTTGGGCATTCCATACATTACCTGTATAGATAGCTGCAGGAACTGACATTGAAGCACCATAGGTTAATGGTGAAGCCATAGTTGCAATAACAGACGCTACCATTTGAGGGGCTGATGATGCAGCCATACCAACTGAATAGTCAACTACTTTACCAAATGAATCTAGCTTCCAATGACCTTTATCATCAAAGGCTTCAGCGTTCTTTAGGAAAGGGAGGTCTCTTAAGATAGACTCTTGTTGTTTTACGTTTGCCTTACCCATGTCAGCTAAGAAATCAATACCTGTTTTAGTGCCGACTAAGTCTAAAGCACCAAACCAACCTTGTTTCATTTGAGCAGTACCAATGTCTAAACCTGTAGACCAGTTACTCTTGGCTCTTCCATAGCGATCTTCTTCAGGTCTAATAACTGCAGGACCAGCAAAGTAGTCACTTGACGTACCTTCACCAACAGCTTGACCGAATTCTTTAGCAGTGTTAGTGTATCGTTTTGCTTGTACACCACCTTGATTACGCTCAATATTAAGGTCAGTTAATAGCTTATCCGCTACTGTCTGAGTACCTTCTGCTTGACGTTTAGCTCTATCTAGACGACCCAAATAAGCTGAATCCATTTGCTGTTGTGTAACAGAAATAGATGGATCAACGTAACCTAGCTCAAGTAAACGGTTTGACAATGGCTTACCATTAGCATCTGTTAACTCACCTAAGTTACGTTTGTAAATATCTTTGGATGTACCAAGAGAAGGGGTGGCATAACCTTCCTGATTGATAACATCTCTAACTAAGCCTGTCTGTGTGTCGGCTCCCAACTGAGGGGCGATAAAGCCCTCCTCTTTAAGCTTGCCCGATTCACGAGCGTTGATACCGGGAACTCTCAGTGTAGTCCCGTTATCAAGAAGGATTGTATCAGCATCCTTCAAGCTACCACCTTCAATTTTAAAGTTAGAGGCTTTAGGGATATCTTTTGAATTGACTCCTAACTCCATTAGCGTTTGTTCTAATTTATCCATATCACCTCTTTTAAATTATTTCTCAAGGCTCTTTCTCAGAGCTTCTGTAGCGAACTGATAGAAAGCAGTTTCGTTGCTTGTACCTTTGAATTGCTCTCTTAACTTAGCACTCTTAGGGTTAGCCCACACTTGATGTAGTCTTTGAATTTCACTTGTTGCCTGAGCTTCATTAGGTTTACCGTCATTACTTACTGCAGAGAATCTACGAGCAAGGTTATTCAAGTCAACAATCTTTTCAGCTGGCATTGGTTTATCTTTTTCTAACATCAAAGCGTTAGGATCAATACCCATGCGTTGAGTAATTACGTTACGAGCTAAGTACGGCTCAATGCTGTTTATTTTAGTACCAGCATTTTTAGCTGCAAGCATATCTTTAGTAGCATTACCCATTAACAATCTTGCTTCTTGCATCTGACGACCATCTTCTAAATTGAAACCAATATTAGAGAAATAACTACCAGCTTGATCAGCAATTTGTTTAGGTCCAGGAATACCTTGACGGTTAGGGTTGGCTTTACCTTTGACGTTATCAGCACCTAATTCAGCAGTAAGAATTTCATCTGCTACTTCCGAAGCAAACTTAGTATTCTTAATCTGACGTTCAGTCTTACCTGTTACACCATGAGTAGATTCGCTCCAAGGTGTTAATGATAATCCCTGCTTTTGTAATGCGTCTAGAGGTACTTCTCGACCATCAATAGTTGCAACTTCATAACGATCGCCTTTACGTTTACCTGTCTTTTCTTCAACTGTATGTACAACAATAGGCTTGTTATACAATGCAGGATCAGTAGACATCATAGTACGAGACTCACCAACACGAACAGTAGTTCTTGTAGGCTCACCTAATTGACGAGCATCGTTTGTCTTGAAGTATTTATCAATAGCTTCTTGTGGGTAACCTGCTTCAATGAGTTTAGCTTCAATAGTTCTACGGTGCTGTTCGTTAAGCATGTTAGCTTGACGAGCATCTGCACGATCTTGTAGTGCCATACTGTTCTTAAACTGCTCTTCACGATCTTGTCTGTGTAGAGAATTTTCAAAAGTAGTACGACCAGCAAATGATAATGAACGGGCACCATCATAACCACGAGCACGAGAACCTAAGTACATTGCACCCATACGAGCAACATCTTGGTTATTCAAACCTAAAGCATCTTTCAAACCTTTGTAAGAGAAAATGTCTTTAAATGTTTCTAAGAATGTACGGTCATCACCTTTAGCAGCATTGTATGCAGCATCTACTTGTGGATTAGTAGTCTTTAAGGTTTCTGCTACTACTTGTGGAGTTGGTTGAACTGTTGGTTTGTTAGTTACAACATTACCAGAGTCATCTAAACGAGGAACTACTTCACCAACTTGCTTAACGTCTGGGTTGTACTGATCATCAGCAAACTCAGGTACATAATTACCTTTAGTAATCTGTTCACGATAAGTTAAAGGAGTTAAACGTTGTTCACCCACTGTAGCGGCAGGATTCATACTTGCAGCTTTGTCTGTACGCTCGTACCAAGCTTTCTTGTATTTAGCTTTAGATGGATCATTAGCAATGATCTTATCATATTGAGCCTTACGTAACTCATTAAACTTAATTACATCACCACCAGAAGCTTCTAAGAGTTTCTTAGCAGTATCTTGACCCATATTAATACTTGCATCAATAACAGCGTTAGCTAATGCAGGGTTAGTAGCGTATAACTTATCAAACCCAGGACCACGAATGTATTTAGTCTCGTAAAGTTTAGCGGCATCTTCACGAGTAAGCTTATCCATTGTATCACGAGAATAACCCATTTGAGCTAATTCTTTTTGGTTAGCTTCCCAGTTAATACCATGATTAGTTGGACCGCGTCCTGCATCATCTGCAACAAAGCCACCTTCTGTTTGGAAAGACTTATTGATAATATTTTTGACAGGATCTCCCATATCAACAATCTTACCATTGGCATCCATAACTTTATAAGTGCTTGTTTTAGCTACAGGCATTTCTACTTTAACAGGTTCTTCAACCTTAACAGGAACAACAGGTGTTGCTGGTGGAGCATATTTATCTGTTGGAACTACAGAGGCAACGTTACCCATACGGTTGTAACCGGGTACAGGTGCTGCAACAGGCTTATTCTTTAGCTGCTCTTGGTATTCGGCAGAACGAGCATCTTGCTCATTAATTGCATTTTGCTTTAATTCAGCTTCACGTTGCAAACGTTTTTCAACTAATTGTCGTTGGAAATCGTCACCACCAATAGGGCCAGCTACATTAACGCCATCTGATACAGTAGGCATAACAAAACTTGTATAGTTATCAGGCAACTCACCAGTAAAAGACGGTTGAGCAGATAACTCATTTAAAGGTACAGGAGGCGGTTGACCAACATCAGTAGTACCAACTGTGTAGTAATGAGGCTCAACTTGGGTAGTACCATCTTCCATAGAAGCAGCACTGTCTGTGTGATAATAGTTATTTAAATTAGGGACTGATTCAGTACCTTCGGCATATCCTTTTGGATTACGCTTAGGCGCTACCTTAGGTAGAATAGGGATTAAGTTTTGTTGTTGAACAATACCAGTAGTCCCTTGAGCATGATACTGTGCTTGACGACCTTGTTGAACCATTTGTTTAATTAAAGGCTTATTCTTTGGGTCTTGAGCAGCAGCTTTAGGAATAACAGCTTCACCTGGAGTGAGCATTGCAGGTACGGTATCAGTACCTTTAGGTAACATGTGCTGACCTCTGTGGAATACCTCAGCTCCGGCTAAAGGGTTGTTACTTGGTAACCCCATCTTTTCTCGGTTCATACGCTTACCAGAAAGCGGACCGCCTAATTCTTTTACTTTGAGATTATGTAGCTCTTCTTTGTGAGCAACACCTTGACCAGCTTTAACAGCTGCTTCTTGCATTTTAATCTCGTGTAATTCTTGTTTACGACTTTCCTCGTTCTCCATTTTCTTGGTTTCACGAGCTTCTTTAGCGTGGTGTTTAGCCCACTCACGTTCTTGTTTTGCAGACAAAGGTGCAATCATTTATTTCTCCTTAAGCGGCTTCTGCAGCAGTAGTTAGCATAGCCATAAGCCCACCTGAACCTTGTTGAGCTAATTGTTCATCTAATAAGGCTTTGGCTTGAGCGTCAGCAGCTGCACTACCTACATCTAAAGTAGGAACTGTGTTTGCAGCTTGAGGTTGTGATACAGGTGTGGGTACAGCATCTTCTACCGGAACCTTGGAAGGATCATGCGGTGTTGGTGGTACTTCTGGCTTTGAAGGGAATGCTTTATCGTACTCTGTATCAATCTTTTTAAACCCAGCATTCATAGCTCTATTAGTCATAGCCTGTTGGAATGGACTAGAATAAGGTGCTACTGGAGGAGGTGCTTGGGTATTCCCTTGACCACCCACAGGTACAATTTGCGAAGTTAAAGCTTGTAATTGAGGGTCAACCTTAAAAGGCGTTGACCAATCCCAAGGGTCTTGTCTGTTCATTATTTACCACCCATAGCAGTTTGTTTAGCAGGGTTACCATACACAGCAGATGACATACGTTGTACACCTTGCCATGTAGAATCTAGTTGTGACTGATCTACAGCACGTTCTTGGCTACCTAAACCAGTTAGGGTATTAGCAGTACCACTAATCAATGAACCTTCATTAGCAACGTTACCTGATAATGCAGCTTCTGCAGCAGCTTTATTAGCCATAATCTGCTTCTCGTTATCAGCAATAATAGCGCCTTTAGCGGTATCTTCTGCTAGTGCATGTCGTGCAGAACCTAATGTACCTGCTGCACCGTATTGATTACCAATACCAGCACTAGTTTTACCTAGGTTTAAATCAAGAGCAGCTTGTAAGTCTTCACGACCACCACCTTGAGCCATCTTCAGAATCCTAGCTTGCTGTTCTTCTAGCGTTCCCAGATTCTTTCCCGTAGTGTCCTTCATAGTCTGACCAAGATCAAAACCACTTGTTAAGTTTTGATTCTCACCAGCTACTTTACTTAATTCACCTGCATCGTAAGCGCTAGTTGCAGTGCTAGCGGCTTTCTCCATAAATGGTTGTAACCAAGCAGGGACTGATTGAGTGGTTGTACCACTATTACCACCACCAAAGATATCACTAAAAATACTCATTCTATTTCCTTTCGCATAACTACGTACGCTTGTTCAAATCCGGGTACATACTTAGGAAGTACCTTAGCCCACCCTTGTCGGCCCCATTGTTCAATAGCTTTACAGCCGCTATTCTTAGCGAAATCTTCCACAGTGGAAAATACCTTTGATTGCTTCTCAAAGTCCTCACCAGAGAACGTAATGATATGAAGCGTTTTATGAGTAGCATATTGTAGGAATTCAGTTAAACCAATTCCAGTAATACGTGCATCCTCTATAAGTGCCCAACATTGAGCATCATTGTTTAAAATCTTTCGGAGATAGTCAGAGAGTTGAGACTCACCTTGACCATACACCATTGCCTTTTTGAGATGAGTAGCTACTGTGTCCCAAAAAGCTATTACATCCTCATGGGACATCATCACTAATTTCATACATCAACCTCAATAAAAGGGTTAGCAAATAAAGCACGAACTAAGTCCATGCGGCGAGCTAGTTTAGCGTGTACTACATAAGCCATTTGCCAGTTAGCTAGTACACCAGTATCTGTCTCAACAAAGTTAGAGTATCTACGGTAAGCTACTACTTGATCGTCTTTGACTAATGCGCTAAAGACTGTATCATGGTTAACACCTGTAAGATCTAATCCTAATGTTTGAGCGCCTTCAGTACTTGTTACAAAGAAATATTCCTTAAAGGTTAACATATCAGGATTAACTGGTTTGTTATATTCTTCGTAATGCTCAGTCACACCAATGATAAACATATCAGGATGCGCCCATGATGGTTGTTCATCAGCAAACAGTATTGTACTATACAACATTGAAGTGTTAGTATCTACATCAAACAAACGATGAGCTGTTGCAAGTCGTTTACCAACCATAGCCTCTGCTGTTGGAAGCATTACACAAGTTCTAATAACTTGGTTACCGAGGATTTCATGTGTGTATTTGTCTGATACTGCTCTGTGGTCAATCTCATTGAACCAATCAAACTTACTTTTGATTTCAGCAAACAAAGAATCAGTTAATTCTTTTTCATCTTTGTTGTGGTTAACAACCTTAGTGTTGTCTTGTTTGTATAGTACATCAGGCATTAAATCCACCCCGTATCTTTAAGGTTGTTGAAAATAACTTCATCAATATCTTCACCTGTATTTACATGTACAGCTGTTTCCATCACTTTAGTTTTGCTCTTAGTCTCATCAATCTGTTCTGTACGAGAGACCCGAAAGAAAACAGTAGTACCATCTACTTCGTCTCTTGTAGACAGTATCTTAAACGGTTTAATCATAACGTGATGCATCTCCAATAATCACAGCAGCAGCTGATAAGTTAAGAGTTTCATTTGAGTAGGGCCATGTACCACCACCACCTGAATCACCACCAGTACCAATACCAATGAGCGAGTCATCTTGGTTATAGTTCCAGTGACAACCGTATTCAACTGTAATCCAGCCAGCTCTTACTTCGTTACTGTCTGCAGCAATACCACCACGATAGAAAGCCCAATACCATGAGTTCCAATCATACACTGTTCTTGTAATACAGATACCAAATTTGTCTGAGCCTAAACAGTTAGTTTCACTATCATGGAACTGTGCTTCTCTTTCAGCTTGAGCAAGAGAAGGATAAAAGAACATTGGCTTAGCTGGTAATGAAGTTGAGTAAGTATTGTATTCAGTAGGTGGAAAGAAACCACTAGAGTCAGAACCACAGTACCTTGCAGATAAGCTATAAGGAAAACTTGGGCGGGGATTACTTGGGTGAGTTACATTAAGACCACCAGTAATAGCTAACGGTAACTTACGACTGTCAAAAGCAGCTGTACCATCATCTCTATACACAATCATACCATAAGTATCTGTTGCTGTAGAACCACGAGGGTCAGCAAAGACATACACTTCAGGGTATAAACCAGAAGAACCTGACTGAATAATCTCAATATCCCATTGACCACTACCAATGTCAGTTACCCGAGATACCGCTACATAGTTACCACCGGGGGCAGTAAAGAAAGGTACAGGAGTAACAGCACAAGTGGTACGATACCTTAAGATATTCATACCACCATAACCACCATTTGTATAGTCAATAAAAGTAGGTGAACCAATCTTTTGTACTAAGTGAAGGTTACGAGTATCACTCGAAATAAGTACTTGGTTACTATCGTTAACCGCAAGAAAGCCATATGTCATCTCATTAACACCAATATATAAGCAGCTTCAGAACCACCAGACACAGATACATTTGTACCTGACACTGTAATAGTATGAGCATAAGCTCGTCTATTTGTAGGTGGTGAGTTAACTAAAACTTGAGTTGTAAGAACCTCTTTACCAGAGATAACGGGATAATCGTAGCTAGCAGAACCTCCACCGGCTATCATAAAGAAGTCTACTTGATTCCAAGTAACATCTGATGTTGAGTAAGCTAAAGAACCATCACTCTTTTTAATATTCATCCCGTACATAGATTCTCCTTAAGCAGCTAGGTTACCAATGTGTACTCGAAGAACACCTGCATTGTATACTTTGATTGTCTTTAAGTCAGCACTAATAATGACACCATTAGTAGTGTTACCTGCAGCAATAGTGCCAGCATTAATAGTACCTAAGTTAGCACTGATAGCGCTTAGAGCAAGTACCTTAATAGAAGCTAAATATGGAGCTGACCAAGTAGTATAACCTGTACCAGCATCATATACACCAGAGATAATATATAAGCCTTCACCCTCACCTAATGTAGGTGGAGTACCTTGCCATGTTTCTCCAGCACCCCATTGGTTGTATACTGGATACGATTGATTACCAATAGTAGTTACAGTTGCAGGTGTAGATGCAATAGTGTATGCCGTAGCTGTTGCATAACCTACACGACCAATCTTACCGCCAACAGTAGAGATAACATCCATATCAACGGCTGTACCAGCGTCAACAGACCAAAGTAAGTTAGGTGCAGTAGTACCAATGAATGTCTGAATAAGACGTCCACCTAGTACTACGTACCATAAACTCTTTGTAGTACCAAATCCGTTAGCTACTCTAAACCAAGTATAGTCAGCAGCATTAGTTGATTCAGTACTTGATGCTGAGTTATATAAACCAAAATAGGTTTTATTTGTAGGTGAATTAGTTAATCCAGTACCTACGTCATCATCAGCATATTTAATATGAAGATATTGTTGAGTATAACCCACAGCAGCGTTACCTGTAACACCATTGCTAATATCTGAATATGAAGTTGGTGTAGTAGGGTCAGACCAAAATTGAATCTGATATAGATAAGCGTCTAGCTCATCATTACCAGTAATAGGTGGGTTAAGCATTATTATCTCCGATCTGCTTGTTTAGCATCAACAGCAATTAAAGCAAGTCTCCAAGGACCATCTGAAGTAATACGGTAATTTAATACACGACCATTAACACGAGGGTCAACTTTATAACCTTGTGACTTCTCATTATTAGGTTGAAATACAAAAGTATCTTTTAAGTTAGGATCATCAGTTGATAAGTCAGCATAATCAACATAATTATTTTGACCTTTAATTCGAACTGTAATAGTAGCGTTACTAGGTACCTTATCAAACACAGGGTAAATAGAACTAATTAAAGAACTACCTGTAATATCACCTGTATTCATCTTTAGTTTTTCAACATAAGAAGTAAAAGAAGTTAATGCAGTGCCATTCCACATTAAATATCCATCATCAGTAACTAATGTTTGAGTACTATTAGTACACATATATACTACTTCTTTTGAATATAGGAAAGTATTATTAATATTCTGTGGACCAGTAAATGAATATGTCAATGAAGGTAATACTCTCTTTGACCATGTATCATTTCTATAATTATAAATAAGAGCTTCATTACAAACAGCAGAATTACCTTCAGGGAAATTAATCCAAATTTCTTTATAATAAGGGTGTTTAGTAATATGTACTTTATTTAAAGCAGCTCTATTTAATTCATTAAAGAAATATTTCTTTACACGCCAATCAGCAATAGATTTAATTTGACCTGAACCGTTATGAATATAAATATCATTACGATCTACTACAAAATGATTACCATCAAATTCAGCTACACAATCTGTATTTAAAATACCATATGATTTACTATATGAAGATACACGAGTAGTTGCACCAATAGAAATTAATGAAATACTATCTTGGGAATATACAAACATATTACCACGTAGTTCCATCATATCAAGTACAGGTGATGTAGATGATAATTCAAATTCATCTGCTGTGTCAGTAGTTAAGCCGGGTTGCCATACAGTAGGGATAGCACCAGTAGCGGCTTGCACAGAGATTCTAATAGTTCCGGGTGCGTAAGTAGTTACACCACCAGAAACAACTGTTAAGTTAGCTGCAACTAAAGAATAATTTAATGACCTAATTACTTTTGCTGTAACGGTAAGTCCTGAAGTATAGTTCCAGCCAGGTAAGGGTTGGAAAGAACTACCAGCGGTAGAGCTTCCATATAGACAATATAGAGGGGTAGAAGTACCATTATTAAGGACAATTGCATAGCCTCCATTAAATAAAGTACCTTGCCAGTCACTGTTATTATATTCTGTACCAGTACTATGAAACATAGATGAGGTATTACCTGCAGCATCTACACGTACAATATCCCCGTTTTTAGCGAAGATATTGTACCCTTGATCTGGTCTTGCCCAATGAACACCGTAGTCAGGAGCAATAGCGACTGTTTTATAGGTAGTCTCACCTGTAATTGTTTGTACACTCTCATCATCAAAACGAATATTATATCCATCCGTGAAAGTATTTGGAGGCACAAGCATAGGGGGTAAATCTTTATTAAGACCACCCTTTCCTAAGCCGCTAATTGGTTCTGCCATGTGTATTCCTTTAAATCTTTTCTTTAATAAACATCCTTACTAAATCACCTACGATATCTGATCTAACAATATCGTCTACTGTGAACCTCACAATAGGAATTTCAATACCGTTATTCTCACACATTTTACAGAACTTAAGGATATTAGTTCCTCTATCAATATCAGATTGAGAAGCATCACCCATAAGAACCATTTTACTATTCTCACCTAAGCGAGTAGTAATAGCTTTTAATTCTTCAATGGTAATATTTTGTACTTCATCAACTAAAATAAGAGCGTTCTCAAATGAACGTCCACGGATAGTTTCAATAGGTTGGTACTGGATAGTATCTTTAGCAAGTAAATACTCGTACTTAGTTTGTGTTAATTGTTTCTGTAACACAGTAATCATTGGAAGTAGCCACGGAGCTAACTTCTCTTTAATGTCGCCGGGAAAGAAACCTAATGACCGTCCTGTTGGGACATTACTTCTTGTGAGAATAATGTGGTCATATGTACCCGACTGAAATAGTTGTGCTACTTTTGAGGCTGCACAGAAAGTCTTACCTACACCAGCCGCACCTAAAGTGACTGTGATAGGGAAGTACTCGATAGCGTCTAACAATAATCCTTGGTTGTGAGTTTTAGGTTGGATGTGGAAAGAACGAGGACGAGCCTGTTGTTCTTTTACCTTGTTACGTTGGTTTCTTTTCAAGATTGTTTCCTATTAGGTACCGATTACGGGGTCTTACGACACTCGATAAGGGATTGTTTTAGGGTTTCAGCTCGGGTAGCTTCCCCGATAAGAAATTCTGCATCCTCTCTAAATAGTTGTTGTCCAGTGCTTCTTGCTCCTGAGCTGACAACGGGTAGAGTTTGTGCTTGTTCTCTTGTGGGACGCTGCTGCAAGCTACTAAGGATAGAAGCATGACGAGCATTAATACTACGAATCTCATCTTCTTTCTCCTGCTTGTTTTTGATAACAAGAGCTTCATGCTCTTTGTTTTGTTTTAGGTTTAGTTCTGCTTGTTCTCTTTTATAAGAATCAAACTTAGATTGTACTCTTAACTCACCATAGTTAAATGAGAGCAGCATACAAACGACTAATCCTACAATGTATTTGTACATAGTTTATATTCCTCTTGACGTCTCTTAGTCAATCCGGGTAGTGGGTTTCCTTTGAACTTGTCCCATTTTAAAATCTCTTTACATGCACCATCATAGTCATAAGCTTCAAGCTTTTTAACTAAAGTTGATTTACAGAAATTATTAGGGCCAATGTTATAAGATAGAGAAACATAAGAGTCGTATTCATACTGAGTTAAAGGTACTGTTACACACTGCTTGACTGCTCCACTAAATTTATTTGTATCGTTTAAAAGCTTTGCTAAAGCACGTTCTACAGTAATAGTATCACCTGCTTTAACATTCTCTGTTGTACCAAATCCTATGGTGGCAACATCACCCTTCACAGGTGTATAGGCTTCTGACCTATAACCTTCGTGAAGAGCAATACTAACTAAGGCTGAAGCACTAAGTACTAACCCGCTTAGTTGGGTTCTGTTGATACTGGACATACGGGTTTAATGAAGTCCTTGTACATCTGCCAAATCTTATGGGTGATCATAAGGCTTGTATAGATGAGAGTAGCCCACAGAACTAGATCTGAGACTTGGTACCCTGCTACAGTTGCTAAGGATATTGTTACAGGAGGCGCTGCTTTAGTCATAATTGCTGCTCCTGTTTCTGTTGTAATAGTTGTGTGATCGCTCATTATGCTGCCCTTATAAGTGCGCCGTTAAGATATGTGAGGCTACCACCTCCAAGAGAAGTTAAACCGGTAGATGTGTATACAAACAATTCAACATAGTCTGTTGATCCGTTTAAATAAATTACTGCAGAACCTGACATTTGATAGACTGAGCTTGCAAGGTTACTGTCAACAAGGCGTTTAAATTCATTATTGTTTTTAAACAATGTTAAATTTATACGACTGCCGCTTAAGTTACTAAAAAACGCGCCGTTAAACATATAATAACCTGCTACAGTTGGTGTAAATCGGTAGGTAGTTGTGCTGTCAAAATTATTATTAGTATCAAATTCTTCTGCATTCAAAACAACTTTTGCTTGTACACCTGCTCCAATAGTTTGAGCCGCCGTAGCATAAGCGCTAAACGCAGGGCCATTACCAACAATATTAGATGCAAGTTTTGCTTGGGTAATACCTGCGTCAGCAATACCTGCTGTTTGCACTTGTCCATTAGAATTTAATAGAGCACCTAATTTTGATAAATATCTTCCAATCATATCTGCTCCTTATCCAATGAAATAACCAGCAAACAAAGTTTCGCTAGGAGTAGTAGCCATAGAGACACTACCAGTAGATGCTTCAGCATAAGGTTGAATGTAATCACCCGCCGCCAATTTAATTACCATAGTCATAGCTACACTTGAATAAACACCAGTTGTTCTAGTATAAATTGTACCCCTAGATGGGTCATAAGTCGCGCCGTTTTTATATAAAATTATGCGATGCCAACTTAAGCTTGGAGCACCAGTTTCTTGTCTAATTTGCCCATAAAAGAAATATGTGCCAGCTACAGGTGCTGTAAATTTATAATTAGAAACATCATAATTGTTACCTATATTATGGAGATTAGATCCAAAAGGTAAAATTTGATTAGTAGTATAAGAAGTTGAATTCAAATACATAGCAAATGACGGCTGGTTAGGTAATAGTACCCGACCAGAACTATCCAACGTAATATTATCAACAGAACTCCCCAAATGGCGAATAGCGTTTGTTTGAAGTTTACTCATGCTGCTATCTCCATAAGTGTAATAGTAGAGGTTGCTCTCGAATCATAGTAAGATGTGTCCCTATCAGCATGAGTTCTATTAATAGCATAAACAACACCATTACTGTCACCACCAATCTCTAAACTGTAAGTAAGGGCTGATGTTGAGCTAGGTGAATCTAAGTAATTAGATGTAATTTGTAGCATACCATAAAGATCAATATTTGAACCACTACCGTTGTAAACCTGAGCAAAAGCTCTTCTTCTATTTGAAGCGGCATCCGCAATATTTATAGGTGAACCGTTTCTTAAAAGCCGGGTAGAAAAAATAGAGTTAGAAGGTGATGCTGCTTTTAAGTCAATCATAACTAAAATTTTACTAGTAGCTAAAGTAGGGGTAATAGATGCAGACAATCCTGATACTGCAGCCCACAAGCCACCAAAGGTACCGTATTGTGTATCTGTTTTAACAACCTGAACAACTTGTAATACGCATCCAGGTGTTTTATTAGTCAACACCTTTGCCCCGTCATACGCAGGGACTTCCATCACGACATCCGTAGATGTAGCAACAGGTGGGTTTAATTGTACTGACCCACCACCAGCACTACGTAGACGTAATGGCATGATTAACCTTTCGGGAATTGAGCTTTAACAGCTTGTACCTGAGCTAACATTGCAGCTGCAGCATCTCCACCCTTCCAAAGAGCGTCTAGCTGATCACCAATAGCAGGATATGCTTTGGCCCTGTCACGTTGGTATTGTGTTGCTAAGTACTCAGCATCTAAACGAGCTGACTCAGCTTGAATTTCTTCGAGAGTTGGCTTAGCAACGTCTGTAGAGAGCCATTCAAGACCCTCATAAGTGTCACCTCGGAGTACCCATTGAGCACCCGGGCGTAGTGTTTGTAGTGATTTTGCGATCATCCTTTGATCTCCATAAGTGTAATAGTAACAATTGGGCTATAAGCACCAAAATAATTGACGTTGAACGAATAAGAACCACCACCTGCACCATTAGGTGCAACTCTAAAATAAGGCTGGTAAGTTACAGGTGAAGTTGTAGCAGGGCTATCTAAATAAGTAAATGAATGGTTTATAACTGCAGTACCGGACGAAGAATAAGGGCTTGTCCAATCAGCTGTTTGTGCAGTTACCGCAGAAAAACCACCAGAAGCAATTTGTCTGTATAATTTATTGTCACCACCACTATTAGTTACACTAGCGTAGCCACCACCACCTGAAATAATAACAAGTATTTTACTAGAAGCGGATAGTGGTGTAAGCGTAGCTTGCAAACCTGTTCCTGCATATGTTGACGTACTATTAGTTACAGTGGTATTTACACTACCTTGTACAACTTGCAAAACACTACCTGCAGGAAGCATATCCTTAGTAGTAGTTCCTACGTTTCCTGAGAGACCACCTGAGCCTGATAAAATAAGAGGCATATGTTCTCCTTAAACGATAGTCCAGATAGAGCCAGTAGGTGCTGTCACCAAGACTCCATCATTGATTGTAATATTACCAGCAGACATTGCGTTCTTACCAGCTGTGATTGTATAGTTAGAGGTTACTACTTGGTCGTTCTCAAAGAAGATCTTATCGTTACCACCACCACGAGCTACGCTTGAGTTGATAGTATCAATGATGTTAACAGGCCAATATGCTGTTGACTGGAATTCATCGTTAGCAGCACATGCTACGTTGAGAACTACGTTGATACCGTCTGATGCGGTAAAGTCTGTGTTGAGTAGTCTGACACCGTTAATAACAATATCAATATAACCTACAATATAACCACCTGAAGGTTGGAATGTTGTTTGAGATGCTGATGCGATTTTCTCGGTAATGGTCCGGACGGTTTGTCCGAATGGGGGTACGCCTATGTAACTCATCCTGCGATCTCCATAATAGTCATCCGTACTTGAGCATTAATACTGTTGTAATTGTAAAAAGACGATCCATTAATATAAGCAGTGCCTGTGTTCATACCTGCACGAACTTGAATTAATCTTGTTGTTGTGCTTCCAGAATTAAATAATTCATGCACTGTGTGATAATTACCAGCAAGGTTACCGCCAAAATGGGTATATAGCCAAGTACCAGAGTTAGCTGCAATGAAAGAACTACCATTCCATAAGGCAACCCAACACATATCACCTGCATTTGATTCCTCACTAACAGCAATAGTGCTTGTTTGAACTAAAATTTTACTGGTAGCTGAAACAGGCGTAAAATTAATACCAAACACCTGAGCACCGTTTGTTATTACATCAGGGGATCCACCAACTGAAGTACTAATAAAACCATTTAATACCGTTGTTTGAATTTGTAAAATAGCATTAGCACCAAAATTATCCCTAGCTGCACCTGAAGCTAAATCAGTTGCCGCAACAGATGCATCTAAAATAGACGCTGAGTTAATCTTACTGAGGGCCATTCATTTGCTCCTGTGCCTGAGCCTCAAATTCAGCTTGGCGTTGAGCAGCAGTCTTAACCCAACCTTGTGTGAAGGCTAGTTCTACCATTTCCTCTTTTGAACCTGGAATCTGTGTAGAAGTCTCTAAGCATTTTGCTACTGTGATCTGAACGATTTCATCGATAGCTACTCGGCAGCGTTCATGTACTGCGTTTTGAATCCAGTCGT